>QFCH01000421.1_pt1 | contig 225808 bp, 198 predicted proteins | sample 5346071 | NCBI WGS metagenome assembly QFCH01 (sample SAMN09062255, study PRJNA434731) | Human gut metagenome, whole genome shotgun sequencing project. | isolation source: stool timepoint B chromium assembly | host: Homo sapiens | collected 2015
TGCCGACTCAATGTCTTAACTAAATGACATTGCCATAAGCGGGCTCCCTCTTTTCATTTACATCTGTCTCCTAATAGTCTGCCTCTGAATTTGCATCTTCATCTACATAATCCTCTCCGGAATCGTCTGTATCTCCACTATCCTGAGGCTCTTCATAGTCAGAGGAATCCTCATAGTCCTGAGAGTTTTCCTGCATTTGCTGTTCCTGTTCATACTTATACAAAAAACTTGGAGAAAAATATTCAATTCCATCACTATGTATATAGGTTGCAATATTCACGCCATCTTTCACATAATAATCCACATCCACATTCAGACTTGTTCGAAGACTGCTGGCTCCGACTACCTCATTTTCCTCAATATTCACTTCTGCATCACTGATATCAAAAGTCATTTCATAAAAATTGCCATCAGAGCCTGTCTCTATAGTCATTGATGTGTCATCATTAGTCATTACATTTCCACTGATGTATTGAATTTCATATTCTTCCTCTGTTTCGCTTCCTGATGAAGAGTTACCGGAATTGCCTCCTGTCTGTGATGAGCTGCTGCTTCCGGACTGTGAACCGGCGCTGCTCTGAGAGCCTGTGTTAGAAGGTTTCGGTGTAGCGGTTGCCTTTGGCGTTGGCGTTGCTGTTGCCTTCGGTACTGCGGTTGCCGTTGGCGTTGGCGTTGCTGTTGCCTTCGGTACTGCGGTTGCCGTTGCCTGCGGACTTGGCGCTGCTGTAGGGGCTGATGTGGATTCTTCTGTCAGACTACAGCCGGAAAAACACATCATTGTCATTCCCAATGCCATAAATACTGCTATCATTTTTTTATTATTCATTTTTTCCTTCCTCCCGCTATACGAAATTATTATTTATGTTTATTATATCCCTTTCTTTTTCCGTTCTGTAAAACCTGTTATAATCACGGCGCTTTTTGTAATAATTTCGTTGCTGTTCATACTGCCTTTTGATCAGGGCGCTGTGAACAATATAAATCCTGTTCCTTCTGTTCTCCCCTTTTCGGAAATTCGTCTTTTACAATCGGGCCTCCTGTGATAAAATATTTATAAAATACTGCAAAGGAACTATCTGCTATGACATTTACGCAAAAAGTCAAACAAATCATTCTGCTTATTTTTGGTCTGTCTGTAGCCCATCTGGGGGTTACCTTTTTTATTCAGGCAAACCTTGGCACAGACCCTTTTAATGTTCTGGTACAGGGAATTTTCCGAAGCATTCCATGGCCGGATGCACTTCACTGGACTCACGGACGCACTCATATGATGATCTGCTTTCTGATCATACTGGTACTGCTTGTGATTGACAGAAGCTACATACGGATCGGAACCATTATCTGTATGTTCCTTGGGGGACCGATCATTGATCTTTTCACTGTAATCCTTGGAGACTATATCAACAGCTCTCTTCCCCTTGCAATACGTGTTATTGTCCTTGTTGCAGGATGCATGATTCTTGCTTTGGGGATGACCATTGTCATTAAATCAGAGGCCGGAACAGGCCCCAATGACCTGGTGGCCATTGTGATCAGCGACAAAACCCACAGAGCTTTTGGTCTTGTCCGTATTTTAACAGACTGCTTTTTTGTTGCAGCCGGCTTTCTTTTAGGAGGAACCTTCGGTCCTGGAACTATTATCTGCGCCTTTATCGTAGGTCCGGTTGCCCAAATCTTTATGCCTTACTCTGAACGTTTCTGCAAAAAAGTACTGGAAAGCCACTAAACACATACTGCAAACAGAGAATACAGGTCTGCTTTGAACTTCTGAAACCTTTCACTCTCTGGATACCTAAAAAACGACCACACATGATGTATGGTCGTTTTTAAGTGCTTTATTTTACATATTCAGTCTGTCTGACAAAGAGCATGCCACTCTTTCCTGTATCTTTAATATCCGTTTTTGATACTATAAAAAGCGTTCTGCAGAGATCACAGCATTTGCTCCGTCTGCCACTGCAGTCACTACCTGACGCAGCTGCTTGGTGCGGATATCTCCTGCTGCAAAAATCCCCGGAACACTTGCAGCACAGTCTTCTCCTGCAGAAATATATCCTCCTTCATCCACTTTCACCAGTCCCTGAACCAGCTCTGTATTCGGAACGATTCCAACAGCAACAAAGACTCCCTCCAGAGAAATCTGCTGCTCTTCCCCTGTCTTTTTATTTTGGATCTTCAGTGCAGTCACCTTGTTTTCTCCCTCAATGGCAAGAGGCACGGTATCCCATATGATTTCCACATTTTCGCAGGCAAACAGCTTTTCCTGAAGTATTTTATCCGCCCGGAGTTCATCTCTTCTGTGGATCACATAAACCTTTTTACAGGTTCGGGAAAGAAGAATCGCATCTTCCACCGCTACATTTCCTCCTCCGATCACAGCAACTGTCTGATCCCGGAAAAAGGCTCCGTCGCAGGTGGCGCAGTAGGATACTCCCATTCCCCCAAGCTCCTGTTCCCCCGGAATATCCAGAGTTCTGTGAGCGGCTCCCATTGCAAGAATCATAGTTTTTGCCCTGTATTCATTTTTACGGGTACGGATGATCTTAATTCCTTCCTCCAGCTCTATGGATATGACATTCTCTCTTACCGGAGTCAGTCCCAGTTTTTCCGCATGAGAAGCCATTGCTTCGCCCAGATCCAGTCCGTTGATCCCGGGCATTCCCGGATAATTATCCACTTCATAAGTATCTACGATCTGACCGCCCTGAGCGAACTTTTTTTCCACCCACAAGGTATTAAGCTGAGCCCTTGCAGCATAAATAGCTGCGCTGATCCCAGCCGGACCCGCTCCCAGTATCGCTAAATCATATATTTCCGACATGATAGATTCCTCCGTTTCTCAGTTTTTTGCTGATTTTTTATCTGTCTTAACCTTTTTTCAGTGTAGCATACATTTGTATTTTTTCCAATAAAATAGTAAAAACACGCTTGCCAGGAGTATTTCTATGCCCGCATTTCTGCGCAGATACAAAAAAACCTTTTTAATCACTGCCTCATTGTTCCTTGTTCTTCTCTCCGGTATGGGGATCGGGTATTTTTCCAGCCATGTCTGGTCTGAAAATGGAAAATTTGAAGCCTTCTGCAGGGAAATCTTTAAAAAAGAGGTTTCCGAAAACATGCTGACTCTCCATTACTCTCTCGCCCATCCGGAAAAAGAAGGGATCACCCGCCCTGCGCCTGTTCTCGGCACTGTCAGCGCTGATATGTCCGATACATACAAAGCCTGTGAAAATCATCTGAACAAGTTGAAATCTTTTTCTGCATCCAGGCTTTCCCGTGAAAATCAGATTACTCTTGATATGCTTCTTTTGTATTTTCATACCCGGCTTTCGCTCAAAGGAAATGAGCTTCTGGAAGAAATGCTTTCCCCCAGTCTCGGAACACAGGCACAGCTTCCTGTTCTGCTTGCAGAATATGCTTTTTATGAAGATCAGGATATTGCAGATTATCTGAATCTTCTTTCTTCTGTCAAGACATATTTTCAAAGTATCCTGGAATTTGAGCAACAGAAATCACAGGCCGGATTTTTTATGAGCGATGCCACTCTGGACAGGATTCTCATGCAGTGCAAAGCATTTATAAAAGATCCTGATTCCAATTACATGCTGGAGGTTTTTGCCCGGAAGCTGGAAGATTACGGAAAGTTTTCCCCGGAAGATCAGAAAAAACTTCTGGATGCTCATGAAAAAATCCTGAAATCCCAGGTCATTCCTGCCTATCAGCTTCTTATCCAGGGACTGGAATCACTTCGAGGAACAGGAGTGTCAAGCCGGGGGCTTGCCCATTTTTCAGGCGGAAAAGAATATTATGAATATCTGCTGAAAAGTCAGGTTGGCTCCTATGCCTCCGTTGCCGACATAGAAAAAAGACTTTTGTCACAGCTTTCCGCAGATTTTAAAGCAATGCAGCTTTTGCTTCACAAAAATTCTGCTCTTATTGAGAAACTTCAGCAAAATCCGGAAATTTTTTCCACTGATCCGGAGCAGATTCTTCAAAAGCTCAGCCAGTGTATCACGGCGGATTTCCCGGAACCACCGTCTGCTCCTTATGAGGTTCTCTATGTACATGAATCTATGGAGGATTACCTGAGTCCTGCCTTTTATCTGACGCCGCCATTAGATACCGGAACCCCCAACGTGATTTATATTAACCGTTCAGGCCGCCACTCCGGTCCGGAACTTGTTTCCACTCTTGCTCACGAAGGCTTTCCGGGACATCTTTATCAGACTACCTCTTTTGCCTCCTGTCAGCCGGAAGATATCCGTTATCTGATCTCCTGCGGCGGTTACGTAGAAGGATGGGCAACCTATGTGGAATCCTGCCTTCCCTCCTATGCGGATAATTTTATAAAGGACAGTGATGCAAAAAACCTTTCATCTCTGTACTGGCTGAACAGAAGCATTAATCTGTGCATCTATTCACTTCTGGATATCGGCATCCATGAGCATGAATGGAATCAGTCCCAGACAGCCCGGTTTTTACGTGTTTTTGGCATCCAAAAAACAGATGTTATCCAGGAAATCTATCAGTATATCGTGGAAACCCCTGCCAACTACCTGAAATATTACTGGGGATATCTGAATTTTCTTGATCTGAAAGAAATGCAGAAAGAAGAGCTTGGAGAGGCTTTTGATCTCAGGCTGTTTCATCAGAAAGTACTGGAAATCGGCCCTGTTCCCTTTCCGGTTCTGTATAAATATATGACACAGTAATTACGGGGGCCCAACGCCCAATGTCATTTAGTTAAGACATTGAGTCGGCAGCCTCTTGCAGAGCAAGGTATATAAAAATATATACCCTGCTCTTTTTTTGTAAAAAATCCTTGACAAATATAGAAAAATTTGCGGCGAAGCCACTTAAATGTATTACATTTTGGAGGTAACGCTTATGATATTTGCGGAACATGTAAAAAACAAATTGTCATCTTTAATCCATGAAATGGCGACCGCCCCATGGTTGTTTTCAAAAAATCCAGAAGTTGATTTTTCACGGAACAGAAAACTTGATTTTGTATCTACAATTCAATTTCTTCTTTCTATGGAAAGTGGAAGCTTAAAAAAAGAATTGCTGGATTATTTCCAGTTCTCTGTCGATACCCCGTCTGCTTCAGCGTTCTGTCAACAGAGAAACAAACTACTTCTGGAGGCATTCCAGTTTTTGTTTTATGAATTTAATTCTTGTTTCTCATTCGAAAAAAAGTATAAGGATTATCAACTATTAGCTTGTGATGGCTCAGATTTGAACATTGCCCGTAATCCAAACGATGCAGGCACTTATTTTCAGTCTCAACCAACTGATCGGGGATTTAATCAGATTCATCTGAATGCTCTTTTCGACCTGTGCGAGAAGCGATATATTGATCTTGTGATACAACCTGCAAGGCTAGAAAACGAATCATTGGCAATGACACAAATGATTGACCGTTATAAAGGAGAAAAAAAACAATTTTTATCGCAGACAGAGGATATGAAACATATAATATTTTTGCGCATGTCCAAGAAAAAGGAATGTATTATCTGATTCGTGTAAAGGATGGCGGTGGGGGAAGCATGACAGGAAGTTTTGACCTTCCTGATGAAAATGAGTTTGACCACGACATGCAACTTATATTAACCCGAAAACAGACAAAAGATGTGAAAGCTAAACCCCAAAAATTTAAATTTATTGCAAAATCCAGTCCATTTGACTATCTGGATTTATATGACAAAAAATTTTATACGTTGAATTTTAGAGTAGTAAGGTTTGCCATTTCAGAAGATTCGTATGAAAGTATAATTACCAATCTTCCAAAGGAAGATTTTCCAGTAGAAGAAATAAAGAAGGTTTATGCAATGCGATGGGGCATCGAAACATCGTTCAGGGAATTGAAATATGCTATCGGATTATGTTGCTTTCATTCAAAAAAGGTGGAGTATATCATGCAAGAAATATACGCACGTTTAATCCTTTACAATTATTGTGAGCTCATTACAATGCATGTAATAATCCAACAAAAAGGTACAAAACATGTTTATCAAATGAATTACACAATAGCAATTCATATATGTCGTTATTTCCTGCGAAATGACATTTCCCCACCTGACGTTGAGACGCTGATACAGAAGAATCTTTTACCTGTAAGACCCGGGCGTTCCGACCCTCGCAAAGTCAAGCCTAAGTCAGCAGTAAGCTTTCTGTATCGAGTTGCATAACATCGATAAAAGTATATCGTTAATTTAGGCAGATAGCAATCTGTCTTTTTGTGCTGCATAAATATAAGAGCAAGTTTTTATAAAAGAAAAATCAGGCAAAGATAGTGAATTTTCTACCTCTGCCTGATAGGAATACATCTGCTTAATGTCTTAACTAAATGACATTGGCCCAACGCCCCCATATATTTTTTATTCGTCTCTGTAATTTCTGAAGAAATCCTGCAGATGGCTCAAAGCTTTTGTCAGAGTCTCTGTCTCCTGCCTGTCCAGTCCTTTTAAAACCGACATTACCATTCGTTCATGGAACATCCGGTGATGATGATAGGCTTTTTCTCCCTTCTCCGAAAGGGAAACAAGAACAACCCGCCTGTCTTCTTCACTTCTGCCCCGATTGATATAGCCTTTTTTTACCAGATGATTTACAGCTATTGTCAGGGTTCCTACCGTAACGGAGAGATCCTTTGCTATTGCGGACATGCTCCTTGGATTCCGGATCCCCACAGCCTCTATTACATGCATATCATTTACAGAAATGTCCTTATATTCAGGAGTGATCAGAGCCCTCTCCTCAATGTCCATAATTTCATTAAACAAATTTACCAGAACATCATTTACCGTTTCAACAGAATTCATAGCTGCCTCCTTTCCCTGTATGTTTTCTTTATTATACCCCAAACCAGTCCCGGCACAAAGCACTTTTTTGAAGCTTCCGGCTTTCTCTGTAATTTTATTGTTCCTCCTTCTACTGCTGTCAGAAGGAGAGATAACCATACCATTTCTGTATGAAAAAGTAAATATCAACTATGCGGAGGTAAATTTCATTTTAGGGGTAAACAGCAACATTTCGGCTGCACTTGTCAAAAGTGCGCTCTTTTTGCTATAATAAATAAGAAAAGCCACGAAATAAATATGAAGGAATCTGCCATGAAAAAAAATAAAAATATACCTCTCAATCTCAGAGAAAAAAGTAATTCCCGGATTGCCTTTTTCTGCTCTGTGACAGTTCTGGTCATTCTGGTTGTCCTTTTTCGCCAGCTTGACTATAACCTGATACAGAAGCCTGCAGAAACTGCCAAAAAAGAGGCTGCCATAAAAAAAGCAGAAGCAGAAAAAAAGGCCAATACTCCGGAAGTATCTACCGCCACTGTTATCGCTGTAGGAGACAATCTTTACCATGGAAGTCTGATAGAGTCCGGCCAGTATGAATCCGGAACATGGAATTACGAGCATATTTACGAGAACGTTAAGGATGAGATCCAGGCCGCAGATATAGCCATGATCGACCAGGAAACTGTATTTACCACAGATCACAGTGCGGTCAGCTCTTATCCTTCCTTTGCCACACCTACAGAAGTAGGCGACGCTCTGATCAAGGCCGGCTTTGACGTCATTGAATCAGCCACCAATCACATTGATGACTATGGTCCTGACTACATAGAACAGACTCTGGATTTCTGGAAGACCAACTATCCGGAAGTTCCTGTACTGGGTATCCATTCCAGTCAGGAAGATGCAGATACTGTAAAAACACTGGAGGTAAACGGGATTAAAATTGCTTTTCTTGACTACACCTACGGAACTAACAACGGAGATTATGTAGACGGAAAAGATTATATGATTGATATTTTTGAAAAAAGTGAAGTTGCTTCTATGATCCAGAAAGCAAAGGAAGACAGCGACTGCCTTATTTTTGTCGCTCACTGGGGAAAAGAAGATGAAACCATGCCTACCGAATATCAGAAGCAGTGGGCTGCCTTTCTGATGGAACAGGGGGTCGATGTTGTAATCGGCGGTCATCCTCATGTACTTCAGCCATATGGACGCATGTCTGACGATAACGGAAACGAAATGCTGATCTTTTATTCTCTTGGCAACTTTGTTTCCACTCAGCAGGAGCTTCCGGAGCTGCTGGAAGGCATGGCCGGTTTTACCATCCAGAAATCTGTGCTGAAAGGAAAAACCACTGTAGAAATTCTAGATGCCACTGTAAAGCCTATGGTTATGCACTATAATAAAGATGAGGGCGTCTTTAGCCCATATATGCTGGAAGACTACACCGAAGATCTGGCATCTCAGCACGGAGTGCGGGACATCATCGGTGATGAATTCACCCTGGATAATCTCCGAAAAAAATTCGATGAGATCATGTCCATGAATGTGGAGCCGTCCACCAGAACCAATCTTCTGGAGGTTTCCTTTGACTATGAACTGAACATGACGGATTCCAAAGGAAATTATGTAGAAGATACATGGTCTGTCAGCTCCGATCAGTATTATGAACAGCTTGGAAGTTCTGATAATACCTCTTCTGATGATACCGGCGAAGGTTCCGGGGACAATTCAGACGGAGGATCTGACAGCTATGATAACGGTTCCGGGGATTCCTCTGAAGGAACGGAAGATGATGGCTATGATGACGGTTCCGGAGATTACGACTCCGGCTATGAAGATGAGGAAGCTTAAACGTATATAAAAACTGCTGCAGATTTTGTTTGCCTGAAACAATTTCCACAGCAGTTTTTTATATGATTTTATTTTATATGATTTTATTTTATATGATTTTATTTTATATGACTCTATTTTATGCGATGAAAAAGAAGCTTCTCTGCATTCTGCCCTGTAATGCGAATCACTTTCTCCTCTGAAATCCCCTTCAGTTCTCCAATAGCCCGGGCTACATAGGGCAGGTTCAGGGAACTGTTTCTTTTTCCTCTGTTGGGTTCAGGGCTTAAATACGGACTGTCTGTTTCCAGAACAAGCTGTTCAAGAGGGGCATATTCTACAACCTCTTTTAATTTTTTTGCATTTTTAAAAGTCACTACTCCGCCGATTCCAAGATATAATCCCATATTCAGGTACTGCTCAGCCATTTCCTTTCCATAGGAAAAACAATGGATGATTCCGCCGTACATACCCTCGTCCATATACTCCTTCACAATATCAAGAGTGTCCTTTGCAGCATCTCTGCTGTGGATCATAAACGGAAGCTTTTCTTCTCTGGCAATGTCCATCTGAGCGCGGAACATCTTTTTCTGGATCTCGTGCGCTGCCTCTTCCTTATGCCAGTAATAGTCCAGCCCGATCTCGCCAATGGCAAGAATCTTTTCTCTGCGGGAAAGCTCACGGATCTCATTTAATGTCTGCTCTGTCATTTTATCCGCATCATCCGGATGCACTCCCACTGCGCCGTAAACAAAGGGATACTTTTCTGTGAGAGCAATCGTGCGCCCAAGCTCCCCAACAGAGGCGCACACATTTACCACGGTGCCGATCCCATTCCCCTGAAGAGAGCTTAAAAGCCCGTCCCTGTCCGGCTCAAAAGCCTCATCGTCATAATGTGCATGTGTCTCAAAAATACTGTATGTTTTCATTCATCCTGTCCTTTTTCACAACACAGAAATTCGTCTCCCGGACGGATCACACCGCCGTGAATTACTTTTGTAAATACGCCCTCTCTTGGCATAATACAGTCTCCCATAGCCTGGAAAATCGCGCAGCCATGGTGGCATTTTTTGCCGATCTGTGTCATTTCCAAAATTACGTCATTACAGCGGAATCTTGTACCTACAGGCATAGCGGCAAAATCAAAGCCCTCTACTACAATATTTTCTCCAAAGGCTCCGTCTGTCACCTCAGCGCCTCTGGCACGGAAATCTTTAATCTTGTCAAACGAAAGAAGACTTACCTGTCTGTGCCACTTTCCGGCATGGGCATCCCCTTTGATTCCCCAGTCCTCAATAAATTCCGCTTCCTGTACACTGTGTTTCTGTGTGCCTTTCTCCTCACTGATACAAATTGCTATTACTTTTCCCATAATTCATTACCTTCTTTATTATTATGATTATCCCCTGTAAAATCTCTCCGGGCCGCTCAGTCCTGTCGGCTTCTGTCCGGAAATGTTTTATTTTCGGGCGCAGTCAGACGCTTCTCCTGTAAGGATTTCGATTCCGTGCTCCAGAGAATCAATAATATATTCCAGACTTTCCCGTACTGCCTTTGGACTTCCGGGAAGATTGATGATAAGTGTTTTTTTGCGGATTCCTGCCGAAGCCCTGCTCAGCATTGCTCTCTTTGTAATAGTCATGCTGTAAGCACGCATAGCCTCCGGGATTCCCGGAACTCTTCGCTCTATAATATCCTCTGTCGCTTCCGGCATTACATCTCTCTCCGAAAAGCCTGTGCCGCCTGTAGTAAGGATCAGCTCCGCCAGCCCCTGATCCGCGATTTCTGCCATTTTATTTTTCAGCATTTCTCTGTCGTCAGGAAGAATATCCAGAGACACTACCTGATATCCTTCTCTTTCCAGAATTTCACGGATTGCCGGTCCGCTTAAATCTTCCCGCTCTCCCCGGTAACCGGAATCACTTGATGTTATGATTGCTGCCCGCTTCATATTTCACCCTCCTATCTGAGACATACAGAGCTTTTCTGTGTCGTCTGCCTGTGCCTTTTCCAAAAACTGATGTCCGTCCGGTTTCTGTTCCAGTGCCTCCAGAATTGCTTCTGTCAGTTCCTCATCTGTGCCGCCGTTTCTTATAATCTCTCTTAAATCCTTTCCTGCCGAATACTGAAGGCAGGTTTTCAGATATCCCTGAGAGGTCAGGCGGATCCGGTTACAGTCTTTACAGAACTTATGGCTGACTGCACTGATAAAGCCCAGTTTTCCTTCAAATCCTTGTGCTTCATAATATCTGGACGGCCCGTTTCCAAGAGGTTCTCCCTGATAAAGAGTCAGAGCCCCAAAGCGCTTTTCCAGAAGCTCTGTCAGTTCCTTTTCTGACATTCCCTTAAATTCCATACCGCAGCCAATAGGCATCATTTCAATAAAGCGCACATGAACCGGATATTTCCGGGCAAGCTCTGCAATCTCACAGAGATCCTGCCCCTCTATTCCCAGAGGAACACAGTTGATCTTCACAGAAATACCCGGATAGCGCAGGGCCTCCTGAATCCCCTCCAAAGCTTCATTTAAAAGATCTCTTCTTGTGATCTTCTGAAAGCAGTCTCTGTTCAGAGTATCCAGACTGATATTCACTGCATCCAGCCCCGCCTCTGCAAGCTCCTTCATCTGCTCCTTTAAAAGAGTTCCATTAGTAGTCAGGGTTACCTTTTTAATTCCCGGAATCTCCTTGATCTGACGTACCAGCTCCGGCATCCTTACATGTACCAGCGGTTCTCCTCCGGTCAGCTTGATCCTGGTAATTCCAAGCTGTGCCATAACCCGGCTGATTCTTATGATTTCTTCCTCCCGAAGGATCTGACTTCGCTCCACCAGCTTGACGCCGTTTTCCGGCATACAGTAAATACAGCGGAGATTACAGCGGTCTGTCACCGAGATCCGAAGATAATCTATCGTTCTTCCACAACGGTCTATCATTTGTCCTCAAAACGGAAATCTCCGCTTTTTCCTCCTGTTTTTTCTACAAGATGGATCTCCGACATTACCATATGCTTGTCAATAGCCTTGCACATGTCGTAAATTGTCAGAAGCGCTGTCTGTACGCCTGTCAGAGCCTCCATCTCCACCCCGGTTTTGCCCTCTGTCTTTACCGTACAGTAAGCATGGATCCGGCTGTTTTCCTGATCCAGTTCAAAATCAACTGCACACTTCTGGATTGGCAGCGGATGGCACATGGGAATCAGAGAAGAAGTCTGCTTCACCCCCATGATCCCTGCTACTCTGGCTACGCCGAGAACATCGCCTTTTTTTACATTTCCTCCTGTAACCGCCGCCATGATTTCTGCTCCCACAGAAATATAGCCTGTGGCTACAGCTGTCCGAAAAGTGGGCTCCTTACCGGAAACATCCACCATCACTGCATTTCCTTTATGATCAAAATGGCTGAATTCCTTCCCCATCAATACAACCTCCTTATACTCCCTCTAGTATAGAAAATTTAGAGAGGTACGTCAAGCAGAGCAGCATAGTATAAAACTGTAAATTTATGTTTGGCTGTCAGCCACTTTCAGATACAGAAAAAAGGCAGAATCATAATGCCTTGCAATGTTTACCAGGAAACACAACACATGATCTGCCTTTTCTCATATTCATCGTCTGCGGGTAACAAAAAATAAAAATTCTTTCCTCCGCAAACATAAATTTCTACTCTTAATAAAGTTCCGTTTTATCAGCAGATTTCTGCTCCTGCCGGCATGTTTTTCTCCGGTGTCATAAGGGCAAGATTGCCTTCTGCATCCTCTGCACAGAGGATCATTCCCTCACTCATAACTCCTGCAAGCTTCGCAGGCTTCAGGTTGGTAACTACCATAACCTTTTTGCCTACCATTTCCTCAGGGGTGTAATGGGCTTTGATTCCGGATACGATCTGGCGAACCTGACTTCCGATCTTTACCTGAGAGCAAAGAAGCTTTTTGGATTTTTTTACTGCCTCACAGGCAATAATCTCGCCAACCTGGAACTGCAGCTTCTCAAAATCCTCAAATGTGATCTCTGCTTTTGGCTCAAGATCAATTCCAGGCTCCTCTTCCTTTTCTTCCTGTACAGGCGGATGGAGCTCTTCTACCTTTGCCATTACCTCTTTAAGATCAAGACGGGCAAACAGAATTTCCGGTTTTTCTACAACCTTATTGCCGGACGGATACAAGCCAAAAGTATCCAGTGATTCAAAACTGCGTTTTTCAGCATTAAGCTGTGCCAGAATACGCTCTGTTGTCTCCGGCATAAATGCCTCCAGAAGAGCTGCTCCTATGGTGATTCCCTCTACAAGATTATAGAGCACAGTTGCAAGACGGTCCTGCTTGTCCTCTTCCTTTGCAAGAGCCCACGGCATTGTCTCGTCAATGTATTTGTTCAGGCGTTTAAAGAGACTGAATACCTCTGTCATGGCGTCTGCCACACGGAGCTTCTCCATCTTGGCTGCAACCTTGCCCGGCGCTGCCAGTACAAAAGCTTTCATATCCTCATCAACAGGCTCTGTTACATTTTTGTTTTCCACTACGCCGCCGAAATATTTGTTGGACATGGAAATGGTGCGGTTTACAAGATTTCCAAGAGTATTGGCAAGCTCAGAGTTCAGACGCTCCACCATCAGCTCCCAGGTGATCACGCCGTCGTTCTCAAACGGCATCTCATGAAGCACAAAGTAACGAACTGCATCTACTCCAAAGAAATCCACAAGCTCGTCTGCATAAAGCACATTTCCCTTGGATTTACTCATTTTTCCATCGCCCTGTAACAGCCACGGATGACCGAATACCTGCTTGGGAAGCGGAAGATCCAGTGACATCAGGAAGATCGGCCAGTAAATTGTATGGAAACGGATAATATCCTTACCGATCAGATGAAGATCTGCCGGCCACAGCTTACCGAACTGCTCTGTGCTGTCTCCGTCGCAGTCATATCCGATTCCTGTGATATAGTTTGTAAGAGCGTCAAGCCATACATAAACAACATGCTTCGGATCAAAGTCTACCGGAATTCCCCATTTAAAGGAAGTTCTGGAAACACAGAGATCCTGAAGTCCCGGAAGAAGGAAATTGTTCATCATCTCGTTTTTACGGGACTCCGGCTGGATAAACTCAGGATGTGTCTTGATGTGCTCAATAAGGCGGTCTGCATATTTACTCATTTTGAAGAAATATGCCTCTTCCTTAGCCGGAACACAGGGACGTCCGCAGTCAGGACATTTGCCGTCTACAAGCTGGCTCTCTGTAAAAAAGGACTCACAGGGAGTACAGTACATTCCCTCATAATGTCCCTTGTAAATATCGCCCTTTGCATACATTTTTTTGAAGATCTTCTGAACCTGTTTCTCGTGGTCTTCGTCTGTAGTACGAATGAACTTGTCATAGGAAGTATTCATCAGATCCCAGATATTTTTGATCTCGCCGGATACATTATCAACAAATTCCTTAGGTGTAATGCCTGCTTCTTCTGCTTTCAGCTCGATTTTCTGGCCATGCTCATCTGTTCCTGTCTGGAAAAATACATCATATCCTTCCAGTCTTTTGTAGCGTGCAATGGCATCTGCCAGAACAGCCTCGTAGGTATTTCCGATATGAGGCTTACCGGAAGTATAAGCGATAGCTGTTGTAATATAATACTTCTGCTTTTCCATTATAAAAAATCCTCCTGGGGTATTTTGTAAATGATAAACTGCCGTCTCTGTCAGGCAGACATGCCAATGCCTGACAGGTACGAATCGCTCTTTAAATACTAGCATATTTATAAGGATTTAGCAAATTACATTTTTATGATTTCAGCAGAAAACAGCCCCAAAATACATGCTTTACCAAAGATAAAACATTGTTTATCCGAACCTTTTACTGCTGTCCGGCAGCTGACCTGTCAATTTCCATGATTTCCTCTACAGACATTTCTGTCATGTCTGCAATTTCCTCATAAGAAAACTGGTTTTTGGCCAGTATTTTCAGGATAAGCTTTCTAATGCCATCCTGGCGTCCTTCCTGCCACCCTTCCTGACGCCCTTCCTGACGCCCTTCTTCCTTAAGATCCTCAAGAGCCTTACACATATCAATTTTTTCCTCCTCTTCTCTGATCTCAAAATCACTTCCTGTCAGTATCTTTATCACCTGTCCGGCTTTCCTGTCCACAGACAAAAAATGTGGATCTGCAGTTACAATTTTGCGAAGCCGGTTTTTATCTTTTGAATATTTAATAAATAAAAGCACTTCCCGGAGGCTGGTATGAAACTGATCCAGGCTTATATCCGGAATACTATATGGGGAGATCAGATTAATCCTGTAGTCTGGAATGTATGATAAAAGTTCCGGATCTTCAATCTTCATCATATCATGCAGCCCCATTGGAGCATCCCATTCCTCTGGTCCAAAGTGAATTACAAGCGTAATTACCGGAAGAAGTTTGTCATCTTTATAAAACCCTGAGAGAAATTCTCCCGAACTGACTTTACGTCCTGATTTTCCCCCGGCTTTCAGATGCCGTCTGTGCCTCCTGCCTGCCATATCTACCTGGGATGCATATTGAAGAGAATCATAAATCATAGTCTTTACCGGCATTGCATAATGAATCTCCGACTGATTCTCTACTCCCAGAAGAAGATATGTTGTATTTTCATCCTGCATAGCTGTCAGACATTTAAAATTATCCCTGAATTTCTGTACAGGATAAATTTTGCCATCTGCCAGGTAAGGCATGGCAATCTCTGTAGTATCCACAGAATGCAAATTCTCCGGAAGAATCACCTGTTTCCCATGATACACGAAATAATTAAATGCATCTGCAAAAATACAAGGATCATTCATGTAATCTTTTGTAATTGTGTCCTTTTTGCCCAAACTTATCACCACCTGTTAAGATTTTTCGCTGCATTCATAGTATTTATGAACGTTTATCTTAAGTAAGCGGCCCCATAAAAAGTGCTGATTTTATGGTAGCATAATGTGTAACACAAAACAATTAAATAACCATAAAATTTCTCCTGTCTGCCCGGCTTTACTTTTTATACCTGGCTTCAATCCGCATATACGCAACGCTGATTCCTATTCCCCAGAACATTATTCCCAGCACCAGAAAAATTGCCCAGGGCGAATTCTGCCTGATAAACAGCAGCGGAATCCCCAGTATTTCAAATAAAACTGTACCTGCACTCCAAAAAACTGACACTGCATGATTATACTTTTTCACATCCTTTACCTCAGACGCCTTCACAAATGTAAAAAAAGAAACTGGCTTCTCTGATCTCACTGTACAAACGGACTTTCCAGCAGGGAAACAGTTTTATTCTCCGCATCCAGCCTTACCTGGCAGCCAAGAGGCAGTGTAAACATGGGATGTGTATGACAGCAGTCAAACTCTGCCAGAACCGGAATCTCTGTTTCTCCCAGAACCTCCTGCAGAATTTCGTAAGGCTTTCTTCCTGTTCCGTTATCGTCAAATTTCTCATGTTTTCCCAGGATAATTCCGCTTACCCTGTCAAATACTCCGGCAAGCCTCAGCAATGAGAAGGAACGCTCAATGGTACATGCATCCTTCAGGGAATCCTCTATAAACAAAATATCTCCCTTCCGGATCTCAGGCATATACTCTGTTCCAAAAAATCCCTCCATGGTATTCAGGTTTCCACCGATGAGCCTTCCCTGACATACTCCCGGCTTTACGCAGATCCAGTCATTTTTGTACTGCGCCTTTGAACGATCCTGTTCATCCCATTTAATAAATTCATCTGTCCAGAACTCCGGCATCGGATACTCATAAGGACAGGTGATCCTGCCTTTTACCATGGAATCAAAGTACTCAAAGGTCCGGTCCACAAAAGGCGGCAGTTCCCCAAAGGAAGACGCTGCTGCAGGGCCGTAGAATGTCACCAGTCCGGTTTTCGCATAAATGGCAAGAAGCAGCGCAGTGGTATCTGAATACCCGATAATTATTTTCGGATGTTTTTTCAAATATTCATAATCAATATACGGAAGAATCGAATTTGTGTTATTTCCTCCAATGGATGCCATCAAAATCTGCACTTTTTCGTTATACAGCAGATTATTAAATTCCTCTGCCCGCTGCTGAATAGTCCCTGATCTGTAAAAATCCTGTTTTCCCTGTAAACTTCCGTGTATCATCTCATAGCCTCTGGACTTTAAATACTCTATGCCCCGGTCATAACGTACCGGAACTGTTGCCGAAACAGGAGATGAAGCTGAAAATACTCCTATTGTTATCTGTCCGTTTAATTTACCTGCCTTCATATGTGCTCCTCCCTTATAAGCCTTTCTTTTTCTGCAAGTATATCACAATTTCCTGCCCCTGAACTACTTTTATTGTTATGCCCGCAGCAAACTGACCAGAGCCTGCGCCTTTCCCTCCTGCCAGCCTCTTCACTGTGCACAGTTACATGCCCTTCCGGATTAGTATAGTCGCCCCCACCCGTAAAACGGGTGGCTCGACGGACGGCTATAAGCCTTTAATGCCAGGCCAGCGTCTCAAGGCGCTGGCTTTCGCTTTGCTCCAGCCACTCTGCTTTTGACTCATCGCCGCCCTTAAAAGGGCATTTGTATTACTTCGCCTTAACCCTTAAAAGGGTCTTCATATTCTTTTACGCTAAGCTTATCCTGCATAATATCATATCTTTCCTGTTCTTGGATGTATTTACGTACTGTGGCGTCATTTACCCCTACTGTACTTACATAATATCCTTCACTCCAAAAATGCCTGTTTCCAAATTTGTACTTTAAATTTGCGTGCCTATCAAATATCATAAGTGCGGACTTCCCCTTTAAATATCCCATAAAACTGGAAACACTGTATTTTGGCGGTATGCTAACCAACATATGGATATGATCCGGCATAAGATGCCCTTCAATAATTTCCACTCCTTTGTAAGAACACAACTGTTTTATAATATCCCTAATATCAGCTTTCTTGAGTTTCCGCAAACTGTAATTCAAAAATGAATATGTCTGCCCACAGTGCCAATCTGCCGACTTTTTAAAAAATTCAGAATGGCAGTTCTGTGATCAGGGGCACTTTAATAAGCCCCGCCGGAACCGGACTTTGGGAGACATATTTTTTTATGTATTTAAACAGCCAGCTTAAGACAGAGTTGACGGTATGCAGGACGTTTCGTCCGAAACCATAGTCGGATGCCTTCTTTTGCATAGGATAGTATGCCAGAGATGCCTTTTGCCAGCCGATAATAGTAGAAAGATATGTTCACTTTTATGGGATCTGCGTTCTTTATAATAGCAACCTTAAGGGCATTTGTTTCCGGCTTCATGGAAATATGAGCCAGGAATGCCATGCATAAAGTAATATAGAAATTTAAGGCATTGATTGCTTTGAGCTTCCGTACCCGGAAGTTTTCAAATTGAAACAGCTGTTTTTTACAGCGGAAATATTCTTCAATGCGCCATCTGGAAAAATAAAGCTTTACAATCCTTATCACATCGTCTTTCGATTTGATCTCTTTGTTCGTTGCAAGCATCATAGGCTGGTCAGTAATGCCGTAAACAAGGACTAAATAAATATCTTTTCTGGATGCGGTGATCTGTACTTTTACATGGGAAAGATAAGCCTCATGCCGCTTTCCTTTGTAGAACAGAGGCAGTTTTACCTTGCCTTTCCTGCGGTTGCGCAGTTCAGTGGCAAATACCCATTTATTATGATACAGGAGCTTCCGCTTTGCAGTCAGACGAATCACATAGTCCTGTTTCATGGAATCCAGTTTGAGAAACATCTTGTTATCATCATATCCGCGATCCATGACAAAAGTTGCTTTTTCAAAGATAGCAGCTGCACGTTCCATAGCAGAAAAAGTAATATGGTTGATGGATGTGAAGCCTTTTTCATTTGAAGAATGGATCTTAGAAAACAGACTGACAGGATGATTGTTGCTGGTAAGGACAGCGGCTTCCGTTATATGATACCCTTTCTTATAGACGTTTTTTGTAGAAGTACTCTCAGAGCCATCGCGTACCCAGCCAAGGGATTCGAATTTATAACCATCCGGTTTTACTACGTCACTGTCATCGATATGAATGACAGGATGAGCCGGGCACCATTTCTTTATGTGGGTCAGGTAAGCACGCAAAGCATCTTTTGGTGTACCTTTTGACAAATGTCTGGAAAGGCGGTCGACACTGTTGGCCTTTTTGGAATGCTCATGTAACTGGTCAACAATGTCTGTAAGGAGACAGCTGTTGGAAGCAAGAATACCATAATTCATGTCAGCTATAAACTTTTTTTCGGGTTTGGGAAGCTTTCTGGAAATTTTATTGGAAAAAGTTAAAATTTCCCGTTTCATTTGATAAGTTTTTGATGTAAAATTAACCACAGGGAATCCTCCTCTTTTTTGTTTAGTACGATTTTTTTGTGGTGATTAAATTTTACATCAAAAAGGAATAGGATTCCTTATATTTTTGGCATTTTTAAAAAGTTGTTTATAATCAGCAAGGATGATTATAGGTTCTGTGGACAAAACTGCGGAAACTCAAGATAATCTTCCTTGAGTTTCCGCAAAATGTAATTTCAAAATGAATAGAATCTCCTAAAGTGTCAATCTGCCGATTTTTGAAATTTTAAGAAAGGCAGTTCCGTGAATAGAGACACTTTAATAAGCCCCGTCAGAACCGGACTTTGGGAGAACTATTCTTTTATCTATTTAAGCGGCTAGCTTAAGGCAGAGTTGACGGTATGCCGGACGTTTTGTCCGGAACCAAAGCCTGACGCCCTCTTTTGCATAAGAAAGTATGCCTGAGATGCCTTTTGCCAGCCGGTAATAGCAGAAAAAAACTTTTTCCTTTACAGGATTTGCTGCCTTTATGATGGAAACCTTAAGGGCATTGGTCTCTGATTCCATTGAAATCATTGCAAGAAATGCCATGCATAAGGTGATATAAAAATTAAGCGCGTTGATTGCCTTCAGCTTACGCACACGAAAGTTCTCGAACTGGAACATCTGCTTTTTACAGCGGAAATATTCTTCGATTTTCCAGCGGGAAAAGTAAGTCCTTGCCACCCGGATTATATCATCTTTCGATTTGATTTCTTTATTAGTAACAAGCATCATCGGATGTTCGGTAATGCCGTAAACAAGCACAAGAAAAATGTCCTTTCTGGATGCAGTAATCTGTACTTTGACATGTGAAAGGTAGGCTTCATGGTTTTTGCCCTTGTAAAAAACATTTGTTTTCACCTTCCCTTTCCTGCGATTACGAAGTTCTGTAGCCTTTGTCCATTTGTTATGGTACAAAAGCTTACGATTAGACTTTAAACGGATCACATAATCTTGTCCGAATTCATCCAACTTCAGAAACATCTTATTGTCATCGTAGCCTCTGTCCATGACAAAAGTGGCTTTGCCAAAGAGAGAGTTTCCCTGTTCAATTGCTTGGAAAGTAATTGTATTTGCAGATTTATAGTCTTTTTCATGAGACGAATGTATTTTAGAAAAAATACTAACAGGATGATTGGCGGAAGTAAGAATGCAAGCCTCGGTTACATGATAACCTTTTTTATAAACGCTTTTAGTGGATGTACTTTCTGAACCATCGCGGACAATTCCAAGTGATTCAAATTTATAGCCATCCGGCTTAACAACATCACTGTCATCAATGTAAATGATAGGTTCAGAAGAACTCCATTTTTTAACTTGTTGTAGGTAAGCGGAAGCAGCGGATGCAGACACACCTTTTTCAAGGTGTCTAGATAAACGATCAACAACGTTTATCTTTTTGGAAGGTTCGTGAAGCTGATCACAGACATCCGTTAACAGGCAACTTCCGGAAGCCAGCATACCATAGGTAATGTCAGCTGTAAATTTTTTTTCAGGCTTTGAAAGTTTTCTTGAAAATTTCTTTGTAAAAGTTAAAATTTTTCGTTTCAAAATGTAAGTGTTTGATGTAAAATGAGACATAAGGAATCCCCTTTCTTTTTGTTTAGTAAGATTTTTGGTTGGTAGCTTAATTTTACATCAAAAAGGGAGAAGATTCCTTATATTTTAGGCATTTTTTAAAAGTTGTTTATAATGATATATTACAAAACAGGTGACTGTGGATAAAACTGCGGAAACTCAAGTAATCTTCAGATTGAATTAATTTTGTCAAAGACTTATAATAGAATCATCAGCATAACTGCATCTTAAAAATCAAGGAGATAATATTATGATTATTAAAAACGGACTTGTATTTCAGGAAGACGGAAGCTTTGTAAAAAAAGATCTGTACATTGAAAATGGCAGACTGGTCGCTTCTGAGACAGAAGTATCTGACAAAACCGAATACGACGCTGAAGGATTAAAGGTTCTTCCCGGACTGGTGGACGTTCACAGCCACGGCGCTTTCGGACATGATTTCTGTGATGCCGACCCGGAAGGCCTGAAAGTAATTCTGAAATATGAAAAAGAACACGGAATCACCTCCTACTGTCCTACTTCCATGACACTTGCAAAGGACAGACTTATGGACATCTTTGCCACCGCAACAAAGGTGGAACCGGACGATAAGCTTGCCCGCATTATTGGCGTTAATATGGAAGGCCCGCTTATCGACATTGCCAAAAAAGGCGCTCAGGCCGCTGAGTATATCAGTGTTCCTGACGTATCCTTTTTCCGTCAGTGCAACGAGGCTTCCGGAAACCAGATCAGACTGGTAACACTTGCTCCTAATGTAGACCGCGCCTTTGAATTTATTCAGGCTGCAAAAGACGAAGTAGTAATTTCCATCGGACATACTACAGCAGATTACGACTGTGCCAGAAAAGCCATGGAGCTTGGTGTAAATCACGTAACACATCTCTATAACGCAATGCCTCCTTTTGCTCACAGAGATCCTGGCGTGATCGGAGCCGCATGTGACAGTGAGGACTGCATGGTAGAGCTGATCTGTGACGGTTTCCACATTCATCCATGTGTTGTGCGCACTACCTTTAAAATGTTTGGTGACGAGCGTGTTGTTCTGGTCAGCGACTCTATGATGGCAACCGGAATGGAAAATGGCACCTATGAACTGGGCGGACAGGAAGTTACCATGAAAGACCGTCTGGCAACTCTGTCCAACGGTACCATTGCCGGATCTGCAACAAATCTTTTTGACTGCATGAAAAAAGCCATGGAATTCGGTATCCCTGAATCCACAGCTATTTTTGCAGCTACCAGAAATCCTGCCAAAAGTATTCATGTCTATGACAAAGTAGGTTCCCTTACTCCGGGCAAATATGCAGATGTTCTGCTTGTAGACAATTCCTATAATCTCGTAAAAGTATTCTGATATCATAAAGCGCCCCCGGCATCACAGCGATACCGGGGGCTTATTTTATCTCTTATTTTTCAGAGGGGGCTTTCCACTGTCTCATACCGTATCGAAAATCATCATTTTTCTTTTACCTTAAACGTAATTGTCACTTTAAAGAGATCTCCGTCCAGATAAAGCTTAAACTCGCCGCCCTGAAGCTCAGTCAGACTTTTTGCAATGGAAAGTCCCAGTCCGCTGCCTTCTGTGTTTCTGGACACATCTCCTCTGATAAATCTCTCTGTCAGCTCATCTGCAGAAATATTCAGAGGCTGCGCGGAAATGTTTTTCAGGGAAAACGTCACATTTGGCTGATTCACCTTGATTTCTGCATAAACTCTTGTGTTGTCCATAGCGTACTTGGCAACATTTCCAAAAACATTTTCCAGAACGCGCCACATTCTTCTTCCGTCTGCGCAGATGATCGCTTCATCCTGATCAAAATGTACCATCATGGAAAGATTTTTTTCCTGGAACCGTTCCTCAAATTCTCCGATCACCTGATGGACAAGCTCTACAAAATTAAGATCTGCCATTTCCAGCGAAATATTTCCTGTGCTTGCCTTGGATGCCTCCACAACATCTTCAGTAAGGGTTTTCAGTCTCAGTGACTTTTCCTCCAGGATCTCCAGATATCCCTGGATCTTCGGATCCTGAGGATTTTCCCGTTTCAAAAGATCTACATAATTGATAATGGAAGTAAGAGGCGTCTTGATATCATGGGATACGTTTGTGATCAGTTCTGTCTTCATCCTTTCGTTTTTTAGGCTTTCCTCCACTGCTGCATCAAGTCCCTCTCCGATCCGGTTAATATAATCAGCAATCTGTCTCTGCTCTCCGGTAAGCTTATCAAGGGGAATTTTATACTGAAGCTCGCCGTCTGTAATGCGTTTCAGGCCGTCCAGGATAAGCTCCCGTCCTCTGGCTTTTCTGAGAAAATAGATCAGTCCCAGAATATCCACAGCCACAACAACCGGAAGAAGGATCACACCGCCGCAAAGTATGGCTGTCCACATTATAAACTGGAAGAAACAGAATCCGCCAAACAGCAGCGCCATTTTAATCCTGCTGGCTGTGTTTTCCGCGAAAAAATCAACAAACCTTCTGCAGCCTTTCACAATCTTAAGGCAAAACTTCTTGAGCAGACTTAAAAGCTTTCTCAGCAATCCAAAAACTTTTCTCAGAACACTGTTTTTCCAGAAAGTTTTTGCTTTTATACGACGTACCAGACTCATCCAGCCGCCCAAAAACATCACTGCGGTCCAGGCTCCCAGACCAGCCACTGCTGCCACAATATATTTCAGTTTATCCACATAGTCTACATTGATCCCAAGCCCCAGAAACAGAAATACAGGAACTGCCCACACAGCACATACAGCTGCTGCGCCGATCTCTGTATACCAGCGGTCAAAGAAATTCAGCTGTACCTCTTCTTTTTCATTGTTTCTTCCTGCGCCGGCAGTAAGAATAATAAGGCAGATCAGAAAGATCAGGATCCCTGCGCCGCATACCGCCATGGAAGGCGTAAGATAAGCTGCATATTTTTCAAAATTCTCTGCGTCCTCTGCCAGCAGATCGTCCGCCGCAAAATCCTTATCGACCCAGGCGGCAAATACATAGTCGATATCCCGGTCATCCGCAGCTGCATTGTCCACTGTATGCTGCCACAGATTAAAGTAATGGTCTTTCTTCAGAAGAATATCGATGTTTGTATCATTCTCTTCCGGAGAAGAAGTGACTACAACATACGGATCCTGACCGGATTTTAATTTCTGGATTCTTTTTTCATAATCTCCTGCATCTGTGTTGGACTGTATCTTTTCTTCCCGGCTTCCCGGATTCAGGGCCAGAATATAGCTTAAATTGGTTTTTCCCTCACCGTAATGCTCTTTCAGCATAGCTTCCGCCGACTTCTCCATCTGTACCTGAGCAAGAGCATGGTTCAGGGCATAAAAGGCATCCTCAAATCTTCCCTTCCATCCGGGCTCTTCGTTCAGGATATCCAGGATGCTGTCTGCCCCCACCGGCGGGAAAGCCTCTGCAATCTGATAATCGGAATATTCATTGATCACGTTTGTATAAATGATCTTGCCATCCTCATCAGCAATTCCGGTAACGCCGGAATTCAGGACTCCGATATTTTCAGCATAATAATCATTAATATCTCCATAATATCCGTAGCTGGAATAATCGTGGTTTTTCAGACATGCCAGAATCCCCTGTGCTGAAAGCGCATCCACAAACTTGCTGCCGCTTTCTTCCGGCTGAGTATAGCCTTCTGCATATTCCCTATCATCATATTCTCCATAGGTATCTGCCACCAGAAATCCCAGTTCTCCGTCTCTGATCTTTTTTTCAAAATCTTCATAATACATATATTCCAGATTTCCATCCGGCTTCACACACACCAGAACATCCTCTGTATGGGCATCCCAGTTCTCCGTCTCCACCCATTTCTCAAGGTCGCCGAGCCTGTAAACAAGACCTGAGGAGCCTTCTGTATCCGTTTCCTCATCTGCAAGGATCTCCCACAGATCCACCTCTTCGTTTTCCTGTTTTGATTCCATGTAGCTTATTTCTGATTCTGCGTTCAGCACATCAAAGCTGGCATGACGCATACTCTGCTCAAAGCTTCTGGATTCCAGATATTCCTTTTTGTCAAAAGGCAGAACGCCTTCACTCATAATTCCTGCAGATGCCGCTCCGCCTGCTGCCGCAGCAGTCAGAGAAGCAACGCCCACTACCAGAGCGGCGGCTTTCACCGCGCTGCTTCTATACCATTTTTTCTTCATAATAATGCCCCTTTCCATCTTCCTGATATATGGATTTCTCTTCTTAATAACCTGCCGGGCGTTTAAAGCTTTTCTACTTTATAGCCCAGTCCCCAGACCACCTTTAGGTATCTGGGTTCCTTTGGATTGATCTCAATCTTTTCACGGATATGCCGGATGTGAACTGCCACAGTATTGTCTGCCGCTATTGCCTCTTCGTTCCAGATATTTTCATAAATCTGATTGGTAGAAAATACTCTTCCCTGATTTTTTACCAGAAGAAGAAGGATTCTGTACTCAATGGGAGTCAGCTTTACCGGTTCTCCGTCCACACAGACCTCTTTGCGGTCATCATCCACAGTCAGTCCGCCTGCTACGTAAACATTTTCCTTTTTCTGAGATACAGCGCCAAGCTGAGTATATCTGCGAAGCTGGGATCTGACTCTGGCCACCAGCTCCAATGGGTTAAAGGGCTTTGTCACATAGTCATCTGCCCCTACGTTCAGGCCCAGGATTTTATCCGCGTCCTCTGACTTTGCGGATAAAATAATAATGGGAAGCGGGTTTTCCTCTCTGATCTTAAGAGTCGCCCGGATTCCGTCCAGATTTGGCATCATAACGTCAATGATCAGCAGATCTACCGGATTTTCCCGCAGTGTCCGAAGAGCCTCCTCTCCGTCATAAGCTTTAAGAATATGATGACCTTCCTGTGAAAGATAGATCTCTATTGCCTCCACGATCGCCTTGTCATCATCACAAACCAGTATTTCTGCCACGTCTCTGTACCTCCTGAAACAAAATTAAATTCACACCGGATCACAGTCTCTTTTCTGTGATTCGTTATACTAAGAATATCAAATGGTGTTTAAGATAAAAGGGGTAAATTATTAAGAATTTCTTATGTTTTTTTCATTCCTGAACCAGTATATCACAGTGTCATCCAGAAAAAAAGACCGCTGCGGTTTCCTGCATCCCTGCTCCGTTTTTCCTTGACAACACTGGGGTTTATGCTACAATAAATTCAGAATTGAATGTAAAATGGTGTCTGCATTTGCAGGAGAATAGGGAAGTTGAGTGAAAGTCTCACACGGTCACGCCGCTGTAACGGAAGAGCTGCATTTCATTATGTCACTGAATATCTGAAGATACCCGGGAAGACGAAATACAGTGATGATGCCCAAGTCAGAAGACCTGCCTTTTACATGAGATTTACACAGGTTACGAACGATGGCTTTGTGTAAGAACAGGTTGGCTCATAGCAGATCAATTCTTTTTTCCTGCTATTACCTCTTGTTCTTCTGATGGCCTGTCGGTATAACCGCACAGGTTTTTTTATTTTAGTTCTGTTTGATCAGAAGGGAGAAGAAAATGAGTAAAAAACAAAAGAAAATTCTTGTACTTGCCGGAGCCTTTGCTCTTGCTTTCGGCATTGTTCCAAACGTCAGTGCCATGCATATCATGGAGGGTTATCTTCCGGGAGGATTTTGCATCGCATGGGGTGTTTTATGCGTACCCTTTCTTATTGCAGGATTTATGTCCATAAAAAAGACTCTGAATGAACACAGAAACCTGATCACCATGCTGGCCATGTCCGGCGCCTTTATCTTTGTGATTTCTTCACTGAAGATACCGTCCGTCACAGGAAGCTGCTCACATATGACCGGAACCGGTCTCGGAGCCATTCTCTTCGGTCCGGCCGCTGTTTCCATTCTGGGACTGATCGTTCTTCTGTTCCAGGCGATTCTTCTGGCACACGGAGGACTTACCACACTTGGAGCAAACACCTTTTCCATGGCTATTGCCGGTCCGTTTGTTTCTTATGGAATCTATGTTCTGTGCAAAAAAATGAATGTAAATAAACGGGTTGCTGTTTTCCTTGCGGCTGCTCTGGGCGATCTGTTTACCTACTGCGTCACAGCCGGCCAGCTTGCCCTTGCTCATAACGCAGACACTACCTTCGGAGCTGCCCTGGGCAAATTCATGGCTATTTTCGCACCAACACAGATACCTCTTGCCATTATCGAAGGTATCATCACTGTAGTAATTTTCATGGGTCTTGAAACCTATGCGAAACCGGAGCTTCGCGCAATGGGAATTCTGAAGGAGGCAAAATAATATGAAAAAGACTGTAATCGCTGCAATCGTTGCCATTTTTCTGATTGCTTTTGTCCCGCTGTTTGTACTGAAGGATGCCGAGTTCGGCGGTTCTGACGATGCCGGAAGTGTTGTTGTGGAAGAAGTCGATTCCTCTTATGAGCCATGGGCTACGCCTGTTTTTGAACAGCTTCTTGGCGGAGAGCTTCCGGGCGAGGTGGAAAGTCTCCTTTTCTGTATCCAGACAGGTATCGGAGTCGGAATTATCGCCTTTATAATGGGACGTTTTGTAGAACGCAAAAAATGGATGAAGGATCAATGATCAAAATCCGGCCTTCTCTGATGAAAGGAGATTTTTATGATTGTCATTGACAAGCTTTGTTATCAGTCAAAGCTTAGATATGAAAATGCCGGTGAAAAATTTGCCTTTGCTGTGATTACGCTGTGTATCTGCGTAATGAGTCGTTCCGCGGCAGTGACAGGGATTGTTTTAGCAGCAACAGGGATTCTTACCGTTTTTTATGGTGGGGTCCCTGTTTTTCGCTATCTGAAGTTCCTTGCCGCCCCACTGGCCTTTTTACTTTTAAGCACTGTGGCTATTATACTGAATATCCGGAAAACTCCTCTGGATCTGTTCGCCATTCCTGTGGGAACATGGTATCTTACCTCCAGTCTGGATTCCTGCCTGTATGCCCTGCAGCTGATCCTTACTGCACTTGCAGCGGTTTCCTGCCTGTACTTTCTTTCCTTTACCACTCCGGTACCGGATATCCTGGATGTGTTAAAGAAACTGCACTGCCCCAAAATACTGATCGAGCTTATGCTTCTGATCTATCGTTTTATTTTTGTTCTGCTGGAAACTGCCAGCGCGATTTCCATGTCTCAGGACTGCAGGCTTGGAAATAAAAACTACCGGACAGCTCTGAAATCCTTCGGTATGATGGGGTCTGTTCTGATGATACGCGCCATCAGCCGCTCCAACCGCCTTTATGACGCAATGGAAGCCCGGTGTTATGACGGAACTATCCATGTTCTGTCAGAATCCCGCCCGCCTAAAAAAAAGGTGATTCTGGCTATTATCCTGTTTGACGGCGCATTATTTTTATTTGCTCTGTGGAGGAGATTTTATTTATGAATCCAGATATTATTTTAAAAGCCGATGAGCTTTACTTTTCCTATGATGACAACAACTCCCACTCCCTTAACGGACTTTCCCTGAAAATCAGACGGGGACAGAAAGTAGCCTTTATGGGGGCAAACGGCAGTGGAAAATCGACTTTTTTTCTTTGCTGTACCGGAATCCTGAAGCCTCAGTCAGGAAAGCTGTACTTTAACGGAGAGGAAGTGGGCTATAAAAAGAAAGATCTTCTGAAGCTCCGCAGCAAGGTAGGGATTGTATTCCAGGATCCTGACAATCAGCTCTTTTCTGCCAGCGTTTTTCAGGAAATCTCTTTTGGGATTCTTAATCTTGGGGTTCCGGAAGAACAGGCAAAAAAAGAGGTGGAGGATGTGATCGAATATCTGGAGATCACTCCTTTCCGCCATAAGCCCACCCACGCCTTAAGCGGAGGTCAGAAAAAACAGGTTTCCATTGCAGATATTCTGGTCATGCATCCGGATATTATCATTCTGGACGAGCCTGCCGCTGCTCTGGATCCCCGCCATACCACAATGGTAAATCATATCGTAGAGCAGCTGACAGAACAGGGCATCACTGTGCTGATGGCAACTCATGACGTCAACTATGCCTACGAATGGGCGGATGAGGTTATGCTTTTTCATGAAGGAAAGGTACTGATGCAGGGAACTCCCGCTCAGGTTTTTGGAAACCGGGGCGCTCTGAAAAAAACAAACCTGGAAACGCCTGCTGTTCTGGAGCTTTTTGAAAGTCTTTGTAAAAAAGGGATTTTAAAGGCTTCCCTGCCTCTTCCCCGCAATTTAAAAACACTTGAAACCTACATTTCTGATATTAATTTAAACCCACATTACGGAGGAAACAACATCGTGTCTGAAAACAGAAAAAAAGCAATTCTGGCTGTAAGCTTCGGAACCAGCCACCATGATACCTGCAAGGTAACCATTGACGCTATTGAAAAAGAAATGCAGGCAGCCTTTCCGGATTATCCCCTTTACCGGGCATGGACCAGCAAAATGATCATTCGAAAACTGAAGGACAGGGATCAGATCCATGTAAATACGGTAAAAGAGGCCATGGAGCAAATGCGCAGAGATGGAATCACTGATGTTCTTATTCAGCCAACTCATGTGATCAATGGTATTGAAAACGATCTTATGAAAGAGGACGCCCTTTCCTACAGGGAGGATTTTCACTCCATTTCCTTTGGCGATCCTTTGCTTACCAGCGAACAGGACAGCCTGGATGTGATCCAGGCCATTGCAGACGAATTTTCCAGCCTGAAAAAAGACCAGGTTCTTGTTTTGATGGGACATGGCACTACGCATTTTTCCAATTCCATTTACGCTGCTTTGGACTATACCTTTAAGGACAAAGGATATTCGAATATCTTCCTTGGAACGGTTGAAGCCTACCCTTCCATGGAAACTCTGCTGAAAATGATCCGTTCCTACCAGCCTTCCAAAGTGATTCTGGCTCCTTTTATGATCGTGGCAGGAGATCATGCAAAAAATGACATGGCGGGAGATGATCCGGAATCCTGGTACAGCCAGTTTAAATCAGCCAGATATGAAGTAGAGCCTGTCTTAAAAGGGCTGGGCGAATATCCCGGCATCCGTAAAATTCTGGTGGAGCATCTGAAACGTCTGGATGTACGGTAAAGCTCTTCCATAAAGCGCAGATAAAATTTTCAGGATAAACAACACATTTTACTCAATATGAATGAAGCAAAAAGCGGCCTTAAAAAGCTGCTTTTTTTCAGCACAAAAACAGGATTCTCAGATAAAAAATTCAAAAATAACATAAAAAATCATACCAAAAAATATAACTGTTTCTGTTCAAAAATTCTTGACAAATCAACTCCTGTTTTATATAATATCAATAACCATTATTGTTATCACAGGAGAAAGGAGTGTGCCTATGGCTGCATTAAAATACAGCAGACAGCGCGAATCCATCAAGGAATTTCTGATGACCCGCACAGACCACCCCACAGCTGATATGGTATATGAAAACATGAAGTTCATCTATCCCAACATCAGCCTTGGAACTGTGTACAGAAATCTTTCTCTGCTTTCTGATCTTGGTGAGATCAAAAAACTTGCCAGCTTTGGCGGCGCCGACCGTTTTGACGGACGCGTGGAGCCCCACTGTCACTTTATGTGTACAGAATGCGGGTGTGTAATTGATCTGGAAACAGAAGACATGCAGGATATTATGAAAAAAGCCGGAGAACATTTTAACGGCATAATTACTGACTGCAGTGCCAGATTCTTCGGAATGTGTGAAGATTGCATGAAGAAAGAAGAAAATTAAGAATTCCCCTTGACATTCAGCAAACAGTATGGTAAATTATAGACATAGCAAAACAGTAACAATTACTATTATTAAAAAATAATTATTTAAGAAAAGGAGATTATCATTATGGCTAAATGGGTATGCAATGTATGTGGTTATGTTTACGAAGGCGAGAACGCACCGGAGGTATGTCCGATCTGTAAAGCATCCTCTGACAAATTTACAAAACAGGCAGAAGGCATGAGCTGGGCTGCAGAGCACGTTGTAGGTGTTGCTAAAGGCGTTAGCGAAGACATCCTTGCTGATCTTCGTGCAAACTTCGAGGGCGAGTGCTCTGAGGTTGGTATGTACCTTGCAATGGCAAGAGTAGCTCACAGAGAAGGATATCCGGAAATCGGTCTTTACTGGGAAAAAGCTGCTTACGAAGAAGCAGAGCATGCTGCAAAATTCGCTGAGCTTCTTGGTGAAGTTGTAACAGACAGCACAAAGAAAAACCTTGAGATGCGCGTTGCTGCAGAGAACGGCGCTACAGCAGGTAAATTTGACCTTGCTAAACGTGCAAAAGCTGCTAACCTTGACGCAATCCATGATACAGTTCATGAGATGGCTCGTGACGAGGCTAGACACGGAAAAGCATTCCAGGGTCTTCTTGAAAGATACTTCGGCTAAAAATAAGCTTATGAAACGGAGGGCATGTACTGCTCTCCGTTTTCTTTTTTAAAAAACAGACTGAATCAAACAAATATTGACACGCTTATCTTTTGAATGATATGGTATAAATAGATTTACCGTAATTTTAAACAGCCAAATTTTTAATGATCAAGGAGGAAACCACATGTCAAAGTATTCAGGAACCAAAACAGAAAAAAATCTTATGGAAGCCTTTGCAGGAGAATCACAGGCAAGAAATAAATACACGTTCTTTGCCTCCGCTGCAAAAAAAGCAGGATATGAGCAGCTGGCAGCTCTTTATCTGGAAACTGCCGATCAGGAAAAAGAACACGCAAAAATGTGGTTTAAGGAGTTTCATGGAATTCATGATATTGAAACCAATCTTGAAGATGCCGCTCAGGGTGAAAACTTTGAATGGACAGATATGTATGCAAAAATGGCACGGGAAGCCAGAGAAGAAGGTTTTGAAGAGCTGGCTGAAAAATTTGAAGGTGTTGCCAGAGTAGAGGCTGCTCACGAAGCCCGATACAAAAAACTTCTGGAATCCTACAAAGCTGATAAAACATTTAAAGGAGATGCGCCTCTTGGCTGGAAATGCCGCAACTGCGGATATATTCATATGGCTGACGAAGCTCCTGAAGTATGTCCGGTATGTGCCCATCCAAGAGCTTATTTTGAGCGCAAAGTCGAGAATTATTGATCTTCTTTCGTCTGAAATCATGTGTGAAAATAATGTTATTTAACTCTACCATCACAGAATAGTAATATCCTGGCAGGTACAGAGCTTTTAGGCTCCGTAACCTGGCCAGGATATTTTATTGTTCTTTTATAGTTTTTCACCACAGGAGTCTATTACTCTTTTGTACCAGTAAAAAGAGTCTTTACGAATTCTGGCAAAGTTTCCTGTTCCGTCATCATTTTTATCAACGTAGATCAGACCATATCTTTTTTTCAATTCTCCGGTTGAAGCACTAACAAGATCGGTACATCCCCAGCATGTATAGCCAACCAGTTCTACACCATCATGGATAGCTTCCTTCATCTGTTCTATATGCTTACGCATATATTCAATGCGGTATTCATCATGGATTTTTCCATCTTCTGTCAGCTCATCCACGGCTCCCAGACCATTTTCTACAATCATGATCGGAATCTGATAGCGGTCATAAATCTGATTCAAAACATATCTAAGTCCCACTGCATCAATTTGCCATCCCCATGCAGAAGTTTCAAGATATGGATTCTTAATATTTTCCCCTCCATTGGCAGCGGTTAGCTCACCTTCTTTCACAACGCTGACACAATTACTGGAATAATAACTGATAGAAACAAAGTCTACCGTACCATTCTTCAATATACCCGCATCTTCCGGCTCAATCTCCAGCTCTATTTCATTTTCTTCAAAAAATCTTGCAGCAAATCCAGGATAATATCCTCTCACATGAACATCCCCGGCAATTGAATTATGAATCTGCCCAAATCTTTGGGCATAAAAAACATCTTCTGGATGGCAGGTATAAGCATAACCATTATGATATGCCAGCATACACCCCAGCTTATTTTCATTGTCAATCTTATGCGCCATAGATACTGCCAAAGCACTTGCAACCAACTGGTGATGCATTGCCTGATACCGACTCTGCAGGCATACATCTTCCGAATCCAGCATCCCTGCACAGAAAACTGCGCCAAACGGCTGTGTCAGCATATTAATCTCATTAAATGTAAGCCAGTACTTTACTTTTCCTTTATATCTTTCAAATAATACTCTGGCAAATCTAAGGTAAAAATCAATCAGTTTACGATTTTTCCAACCACCGTACTCTAGCGAAAGATGAAGTGGATTTTCATAATGAGAAATGGTTACCAGTGGTTCAATTCCATATTTTCTTAATTCGTCTATAACATCATCATAAAACTTAAGCCCCTCTTCATTCGGAGTTTCTTCGTCTCCTTTTGGAAAGATCCGTGACCACGAAATTGAAAAACGATATATTTTAAATCCCATCTCAGCAAACAGAGCAATATCTTCTTTCCAGCAATGATAAAAATCAGTTGCTTCATGATTTGGATAAAATTCTTCGGGTAACGGCTCTGGAGGTGTCAGACGGCGTTCCTTATTGACGCTTCCTCCCGTAAGAATGTCTGCAATAGACAACCCTTTTCCGCCCTCATTCCATCCTCCTTCATACTGATTAGCAGCTGTTGCTCCGCCCCATAAAAAATTTTCGGGCATACGATTATAATTTTTCATATCTGCTTTCTCCTGTCTTTAAAACGGCAGACAGATATCTCCTGTCTGCCTGATCTGTACTTATGTTTATACGACTGTCAGAAACTTCTCTCCTGCACTGATCTCACTACCCTCTTTTTCCATACATACGGCCTTGATATAATCGGAAATATTAGTAACAACAACTGATGTAGTCAAATCATATCCTTCTTTTTTGATTGCTTCAAGGTCAAACTCAACAAGAAGTGCTCCCTTCTTTACTCTTTCACCGTCTGTTACATAAGATTTAAAGTATTTGCCTTTAAGATTGACAGTATCCAGTCCAATATGGATCAAAATCTCTGCTCCACTGTCTGCTACGAACATAATTCCATGTTTTGTATCCATGATATTTACAACGGTTCCGTCAGCCGGAGCATAAACTCTTCCTTCTGATGGAAAGATTGCCGCTCCATCTCCAAGTACTTTATCTGCAAAAGTTTTGTCCGCAACATTGGCAAGTGTTTTTACAGTTCCTGTTACAGGTGCATAAAGTTCAACTTTTTCTACTAAAGGATTTCTCTGCTGTGTTTCTGTTGTTCCCTGTGCCTCTGAGCTTTCCTTTATCTCATTATCTGATTTTACATCTTCAAATCCCAAAATAAAGGTAAGAATAAAGGAAGCAACAAACGATACAATAATCATAATGATTCCATACAGAAGGTTACTCATCCCTTTATCCCCGATAAATGCCGGAATTGCCATAATACAATTCTGAGCAATATACAGGGATACCTGAAAAAGTCCACCTACAATACCGCCAATTCCAGCTGCAACAGATGCAGCAACAACAGGACGTTTCAATTTCAGTGTGACACCATAAAGTGCCGGTTCCGTAATCCCCATTAATGCAGATACTGCCGCTGCACTTGCAAGCTGTTTCATATTACTGTCTTTTGATTTTACTGCTACCGCAAAAGAAGAACCTGACTGTGCAAGATTAGAGCAAACCTGAGATACAAAAATCAGGGTATCTGAGCCTCCTGTCGCAATTGCATTCAGTCCGATTGGTGTAAGCGCATGATGCATACCCGTCATAACAATGAACGGGAAAAGAGCCGCAAGAATACCAACGATCACAAAACCAAGTTTTGCAGATAAAAAGTTGATTGCTACTGCAAGTCCATTACCAATGATTGTTCCGATAGGACCAACTACAATCAGGGCGATCGGCGCACTAATCAGAATAACCAGTGTTGGATTGAGAATTAATTTTACCATCTTCGGTGTAATACGATCTACAAAAAGTTCAATGTAGTGTGTGATCCATACCATCAGAATAACCGGAATTACAGAATAAGAATAGGTTACCTTTGTAACCGGCAGCCCAAACAAAGTAATTGCCGCATCTCCAGCTGCCATACTGACAAATACAGGACTCAGATAAACACCCGCTATAAACAATGCCAGCGACTGATTTACTCTGAAAATTTTTGCAGCATTTGCCGCAATCAGAAATGGCATAAAGTAAAAGGTTACATCACCTATAAAACTGATAACCTGATAAGTGCTGCTGGTATCAGATACCAAATGGAAAGTTGTTAAAAGTGTAAGTACAACCTTAATCATTCCTGCCGCTGTCAGAGCCGGAATCATAGGTGTCATACAACCGGTAATGGCATCAACAATCCTGGAAACAACCCCTTTTGGGTTTACAGGATCAGTTTCCCGTGTATCGTCCGTCGGAATGCCTTTGTTCTCCAGCGCTTTATAGACAGCATTTACTTCATTTCCTGCAATAACCTGAAACTGTTCCTCGTGCCAGTTTACACCTGAAACTTCGGAGAGCTTTAAAATCTCCTTTTCATTGACTTTCGTTTTGTCTTTTACATAAAAACGAAGTCTTGTCATGCAATGAAATAAACGGATGATGTTGTCCTTTCCTCCCATTGCTGCAATTAGCGTGTCTGCAGTTTCTAAATAGTCCTTTTTCATTTTAGAACCTCCTTTAATAATAAATATTAAAATTTATGATTAAAGGTCTTGCCTGAAAAGATACGTTTTTATCGAACGCATTCCAGTAACAATCCATTAACACCTTATCTGATGTCTGTAAAAATCTTACACTAAATCGACTGTAGCCGTTTATGATCCTCTGTAATCTTCTGAATATGAATTGTCAGATACAGCATTTCATCTTCCGTCATATCGTATTCATATTCTTCTTTCATCATCAGGTAAATCATTTTTACACACCCATAGGCTTCTTTATACTGCTCTCTGATAATCTGAAACAGTTCACCATTTTCTTCATAGTGTAGTTCCTTATGAAAAAATCTCTGGGCAAAATATTTTAAATGTGTCAGAAATCTCTGATAATACAGATTTTCTTCCTGAAATTTTATGTTTTCATAATATTTTTCTACTACATCCAAAATCTGGTGTACGATTATGGAAATCTGGTAACTGTCTGTTTTTCCACTGTCCTGTGAATTCACAAAATGCAATGCAAAAAATCCAGCTTCATCAATTGCCAGATCTGTTTCAAATGTTTCATTTACTTTCTGCAACAAATCCAAACCAATTTCATACTCTTTATGATAAAGAAGTTTGATGTCCAGAAGAAGCATATTCTGAATACGGATTCCCTGTTTTAACCTGGAAATCGCTTCCATAATGTGATCACTTAATGAGAAATAAATACTGTCATTCAGATTCATTCCATTTTTTTCTTTTACCTCATTTACATACTCCTCCACAAAGTCAAGATATATTTCTGGAATAGAGGTGAGATATCCCTGAATTTCTTTACTGATCTGCGCTGTCTCTGCGACAAAAACCTTTTCAATCCGTTTTTCATCTATCTGCTGCCCCTTTTTCTTCTGAAAAGCAATTCCACATCCTTTTATGATGACTTCATGCCCCTGATTATCTTTTGATAAAATCAGATTATTATTTAAAATCTTATAAATTACCATGTTCCCTTTCGCTCCCTACTACTGCAAATAAATAAAAAAAGACCATTACAGTATATAAAACTTATTTCATATACTATAAGGTCTTGCCTGACGATAATAAATTATTTCAGTAACAATCCTTGGACTAATCCGTCTTTATTTAACTTCTGTATACAAGGATAGCAGAAAAAATTATGTCTGTCTATCTGGAATATCCTACAAAAAATGTTATAAATTTTTGTCTATTTTCCCCAATATAATTCTCTTACTTTACAGATAAAGTACTGCTATCCTGCAGAATCATCTTGATTTCCTTAAGGCAAAAATAATTTCCTGATAATATTTCCCTTTAGATATCAACTATTTCAGGACTTGGGCCGCCTCTCCCAGGCGATTGTAAACAGTCACTGCATCTGTAATATTCGGCGTTCCCCCATCCATTGCTCCTGCTGTCACAAGGATATATTCCACGCCTTCGATTTCTGCAAAGCTTGCCAGACAGCTTCCTGCCGCATTGGTAAAACCGGTTTTTCCGCCCAGAATCTTTCCTCCTGTTACAGAGGTCTCTGAAAGGTTCTTAAACATGGTACTGTAATAGGTAATCCCGTCCGGATGGAGATTCGTACCGGGCGTAGAATGCCAGGGACTCTCTGCAATCTCCCGGAACGTATCATTTTTCAGCGCATACTGTAAAAGAACTGCCATATCTTTTGCCGTACTGTAATGATCCGGATTATGAAGTCCTGTGCTGTCACAGAAATGAGTTCCGTCCATTCCAAGCTTTTCTGCTTTTTTATTCATCAGATCCACAAATCCCTGTTCAGAACCGGCAATCGCATAAGAAAGAGCGATACAGCACTCTGCGCCTGAGGGAAGCATAACGCCGTACAGAAGATCTATAGCCCGGACTGTTTCTCCGGGCTGAAATCCTGCCTGCGTGGCATCCTGTTCATATAATCCGGCAAACATTTCCTGAGTCAGCGTGATTTCCTGGTCCAGATCTTTCAGTTCCTCAATGGCAACAATCGCAGTCATCATTTTTGTCAGAGAGGCCGGATACATCTGCTCTTCCCCGTTAAGATCGCCTACTGTCTTTCCGCTTCCGGCCTGAATCAGAATCGCATAGGGGCTACTGATTCCGCTCAGGTCCAGCTGACGGACAACGGGTTTCTGAAACTCCTGCATCCATGCGCCAACTCCTGATTGCCAGCCTACGATCAGCTCCAGACCAAAGAATACAAATACAATGACCAGAACCATTAACAGCTTTTTTAAATTCTGTTTTCTCCTGTTCTTTTTTCTGTATCTTCTTTTTTCCACGCTGATTCCTCTCTTTCCATCCCTGTTCTATCATAAAAAATAATTCTGGAATTTTTCTCTAAACTACCATTATTTCTTTTCTATCATATCATATTCCGACAGATTCCTGTAATATCGTTTCCTGTATTTTATTTCCGCATAGGTTGTAATCTCTTTCATATACTTGAAGTCAAAGGCTCCCCCGACCACTCCCACAATGGGAATACCCTGAAGAAATTTCATATAAAGCAGCTCTCCGGAAAGAATCCTGGCTGTTTCCTGAATTATTTCATCCAGCGGAATGGAATTATCAACGAGTTCATTTTGGATGTAGCACTCAACCGCTTTATCCGCTGCCTTTTGTTTTTCCCCATAAGATGCCGCTCCCTGTATCAGAAGAAGTATCCACTTTTTTTCTTTTTCCTCTTCATAAGAAAATCCATACTTTAAAGCGATCTGATAAATGCTTCTCAGTAAAAAGCCTGTGAATACAGGTATATCCGGGATTCCAACACCGATAAGACCCATTCCCAGTCCTGCTGTCCCGGATGCCAGTATATTAAATCTTCCTGTGCTTCCGGCATTTTTCCTTATTGATTTCAGTGATTTCCGGTCATTTTTTATCTGATTGGCATAATCCTGTACCTTAAAATCCTTTTCCAGTTCTTCCTTCTTGTATGTCTTTTCAATAACAGAAATCCCTTTTAAAAAAATAAGCCTGAAGGCACTGCAAAAAGCCTTTTCCAGTGTCTCCTGCAGTTTATCCGGAACTTTGTCCTCCAGAAACTTATTCAGTTTTGAATCATTCTGTTTCTGTCTCTGTTCCAGATATCTTTTTTCCTGTTTTTCAAGCAGCAGTTTTTCTTTCTGAAGAGGAGTTTTTCTTTTTATCACTATAATACCCCCAAAAACAAAAGAGCATCCCCCGAAAGGAATGCCCCTGTTTTCATATATTAAACTAATTTCGCCGGGTTGATCTTCACACCAGGTCCCATTGTAGGAGCGATTGTTACGCTTCTCAGGTACTGACCTTTCAGAGTGTTCGGACGAGCCTTAACGATAGCTTCAATAAGCGTCTGGAAGTTGTCGCTTAACTGTTCCTCAGTAAAGGATGCTTTACCTACCGGAACATGGATGATATTGGTTTTGTCAAGACGATACTCAATCTTACCTGCTTTGATATCATGAACCGCTTTTGTAACGTCCATAGTTACAGTTCCGGCTTTCGGGTTTGGCATAAGACCTTTTGGTCCAAGTACACGACCAAGACGTCCTACAACGCCCATCATGTCCGGTGTAGCAACAACGACATCGAAATCAAGCCATCCTTCGTTCTGGATCTTCGGAATAAGGTCCTCAGCTCCTACGAATTCTGCGCCTGCAGCTTTTGCTTCCTCAGCTTTTGCATCTCTTGCAAATACAAGAACACGAACCTTTTTACCGGTTCCGTGCGGCAGAACAACAGCTCCACGAATCTGCTGATCTGCATGACGTCCATCGCAGCCTGTACGGATGTGAGCTTCGATAGTCTCGTCAAATTTAGCAACTGCTGCTTTTTTTACAAGGCTGATAGCCTCTGCGGTATCATATAATGTTGCGCGGTCTACTGCTTTCGCAGCTTCCACGTATTTCTTTCCTCGTTTCATTTCTATAACCTCCTGTGGTAATTGCGGGGATTTCCCTCCCACTTCATATAGTAGTTTCTCTATTTCGCAGTTCTGACGGAAAATCAGTCTACAACTTCGATTCCCATACTTCTTGCAGTACCTGCAATCATGCTCATAGCTGCTTCAAGAGTTGCTGCATTTAAGTCTTTCATCTTCATCTCAGCGATTTCCTGAACCTGTGCCTTAGTAACTTTTGCTACTTTTGTTTTGTTCGGCACACCGGAACCGGATTTGATGTTAGCTGCCTTCTTCAGAAGAACGGCTGCCGGCGGAGTTTTGGTTATGAAGCTGAAACTTCTGTCTGCATAAACAGTAATAACAACCGGGATGATCAGATCGCCCTGATCTGCTGTTCTTGCATTGAACTCTTTTGTAAACTGTACAATGTTTACACCGTGCTGTCCAAGAGCCGGACCAACCGGCGGTGCTGGGGTTGCCTTGCCTGCCGGAATCTGTAATTTAATATAACCTGTTACTTTTTTTGCCATTTTTCGGCACCTCCTATGTGGTATTGGCGGGGGTTTTTCCCTCCCACTTGAATGTGTTACGCTCTTTTAATTTCTGCGAAACTTATTTCTACCGGCGTTTCGCGACCGAACAATTCAACATTGATGGTTACTGTCTGCTTCTGAGTATTAATTGCAGTAACAACTCCGGCAGTATCTTTCCAGGCTCCGCCTGTAACTACTACCATATCGCCTTCTGCAAAGTCCACCCGGATGTTTTCTTCCTTAATTCCCAGCGGGCGCATTTCTTCCTCAGTCAGCGGCACAGGCTTGGAGCCCGGACCTACAAAACCGGTTACGCCTCTGGTATTGCGGACAACATACCAGGTATCATCATTCATGACCATGTTAAGAAGCACATATCCCGGGAACATCTTTTTCTGGACCTGCTTCGCAGCACCATTACGCATTTCCACTACTTCTTCCAGCGGAACACGCACTTCCAGGATCTGATCCTCCAGGTGTCTGTTTTCAATTGTTTTTTCAATGTTGGCCTTTACTTTGTTCTCATACCCGGAATAGGTATGAACAACATACCATTTCGCTTCTGACATACAATCACCGTTACCCTTATCTGATTATAAGATTAATACCTTCCAGAATAGCTGAATCCATAATGCTGATCATCACAGCCAGAATAATCGTGACTACTGAGACAACTACTGTCTGCTTTGCGAGAGTAGCTTTGTCCGTCCAAACGATTTTGTTGAATTCGGACTTAAGTCCCTGAAACCATGATTTTTTCTGAGTTTTATTAGCTTTGCCAGTAGATTTGTCTTTCTCTTGCATAGTCTAACCTCACAATTCTCTGTGATTACTTCGTTTCCTTGTGCAGAGTATGTCTATGGCAGAACTTACAATATTTCTTAGTCTCAAGACGCTCAGGATGGTTCTTTTTCTCCTTGGTCATATTGTAGTTACGCTGCTTGCACTCCGTACATGCCAATGTAATCTTAACGCGCACAACTTCCACCTCCAGTGTTTTCATTTGCATGGTCTTTCCTGTATCCCGTTCCTCAGAACTACGCTGATTTCGGGCATAAAAAAAAGACCCAACTTCCATGTCGCTTGTCAAGTTTAGCACAGATTCCATGTTGAAGTCAAGCCTTTTCCTTGAATTCACGGAGTTTTTCCATATTTACCAAAAAAGCAGTCATAATATTAGGAAGGATTTATTTGTGATTCCCTTTCAAATCTGTATTTCCCCCTTGTCAATCAGCTTCTCCTAGTGTATGATAAGGAAGGTTCAGACCCTTTTTCGACAGTTTTTCTGTTGTAAAAAGGGTCACAGTTATATATTTTAAATAAATACAGGAGCGGATTTTATGTTTAAACGATTCATGGATGACATGAAGAAATATTGGAAATACGCAGTGTATTCTTCCAGAGCCCAGCTAAAGTCCGAAATTGCCAATTCTTATCTGAACTGGCTGTGGTGGATACTGGACCCTCTTTGCTTCATGCTGATTTATGTATTTATGTTCGGCTATGTGTTTAAATCTGACGAACAGTATTTTGCAATTTTTGTCTTTATCGGTATCACCATGTGGGACTTCTTTAACAGATGTCTGTTACAGAGTGTAAGGGTAATTAAAAGTAATAAACCTATCGTTTCCAAAGTATATATACCGAAATTTATACTTGTCATAATCAGAATGTGCATTAATGGATTCAAAATGTTTATTTCCTTTCTGATTGTTGCAGTCATGCTGATCGTATGGAGAGTTCCAATCACCTGGAACATATTGTACTGTATTCCAATCCTTTTGACCCTGTTTATGCTGGTATTCGGCTTCGGTTGCTTTCTTCTGCATTACGGAGTATTCGTGGAAGACCTTGGAAATGTACTGAATATTGCTCTGAGACTTATTTTTTACCTTACCGGTGTATTCTGGAACATTATGGATCGTCTTCCGGCTCCATATAATGCCTATATTGGAAAAGGTAACCCCATTGCCTTTCTCCTGACATCCATGCGAGAATGTCTGATCTATGGTCAGACTCCGCACCGCAAACTTCTTCTGGCATGGTTTCTAATCGGACTTGTGATCAGTATTATCGGTATCCGAAAAATCTACAAAAACGAAAACAGTTATGTAAAGGTGATATAATATGGAAGAACAGCACGCCATTGAAGTAACTGACCTTGTGATCAGTTATCAGAATCTGAAAAAAACATCTATCAAAAAAAGTCTGCTTCATTTTAAACGCCGTACCATAGATCGTTTTGTTGCAGTAAAAGGAATTTCCTTTTATGTCCGTCAGGGCGAGATTCTGGGAATTATCGGCAAAAACGGAAGCGGCAAGTCCACTACTCTGAACGCTCTGGCAGGCATTTTCTCCCCTGACAGTGGTACCATTGACCTGAAAGGCCACAGTATTTCTCTTCTTTCTATCGGAGTTGGTTTTCAGGGCGAAATGACAGGCCGGGAAAACATTATTCTTTCCGGTATGCTTCTGGGATTTTCAGAAGAACAGGTTCATGCCAAAGAGCAGGAGATTATAGACTTTGCAGAGCTTGGAGATTTTATTGACAAACCCGTAAGAACCTACTCCAGCGGTATGTATTCCAAACTGGCCTTTTCCATTACAGCTATTCTGGAAACAGATATCATGCTTATTGACGAGGTTCTCAGTGTAGGCGATCAGAAGTTTAAAAAGAAAAGCTACAATAAAATGAAAAGCCTGATCTCCAACAAAGACAGAACTGTTGTGATCGTTTCTCACAGTATTGATACTTTAAAGCAGCTTTGTGACACAGTGATGTGGATGCATGAAGGACAGATTAAAAAAATCGGTGAACCAGGGCCTGTACTTGACGAATACGTTAAATTTATGGAAAAAAGCTGAAAAGCCAAAAATCCGGAGCCTGCTTGGCAGCCTCCGGATTTTCTTTTACTCTGTTCTTTTCTTGATTTCCAAAAGTACCTGTTTGCAAATATCTGCAGAACAGGGTCTCCTTATCTCATTAAATTTCTTACTGACCTGCTCACGTTTCTGTTTCCAGGAATCCTCTCCATGGCAAAATGCCCTGAGCTCTTCTGTGAATTCTTTCATGGTTTTCGGCTTCGGTCCCGGAGTTACCTCCTCATAATCAAAGTTCATTCCCCTTCCGTCCAGATAACGTTCTTTATCATAAGGAAGGAATATCATAGGCTTATCCGTCAGAAGATAATCAATATAAATACTGGAATAGTCTGTGATCAAAAGGTCAAACATCCCAAGCATTCCAGTCACATCCCCAACCTCCTTGCTGCCAAAGCACCGGATGCGGGAATTCACAAAATCTTCTGCCGCCGCAGCCTCCTTAATGTGAAGCCGAAGAAGGAGAAGAATCTGCTCCTTCTCTAAAAAATCCTGAAACGCTTTTTTGTCAAAATCTTCAAAGGGAAAAAGTCTGGTATTTCCATAATCACGAAAGGTGGGTGCATAAAGAATCACCTTCTGATAGTTGGGTAACGCTGGATAAATTTCCCCGAGAATTTTTTTTCTGTCCGGAGGAAAAAAAATAAGATCATTACGAGGCTGCCCCCATACACGGATTTGTTCCTCACAAACCTGAAAACTTTTTGCCATAACAGGGATAAGCTCCCTGGCAGTTGTCAGTATCCAGGTATAATTCTCAGAAAAGATTTTTTTAAAATAGATGCGGGACATTTTTTTGAGATTAGGATCCATAAGTGCAATCTTTTTCAGCGGAACTCCATGCCACAGATTTATAATCAGACGATTCCTTCCAAGCCTCGGTCCATATACCGGGAGTCCTGCTGAGGTAAACCATACACCGGCCTCCAGTACTCGTCGAATTCCCTCTTTTGATTCCGTTTCAATAAAATACTGTTCACCGTACTTCTTCGATAATTCCCGGCGCAATCCTTCCTCATTAATCACAAAAATAGGAGTAATCTGCGGAAGATGCTCTTTTACATACTCAAACAAATACCTGGAATTATAATTATAATAACAGTTGTCCACAGAAGAAAATATCCAGGTATACATATCAGGCTCTTTTATTTTTTTCATTCTGACAAGCTGTGTCATACACAAATTTCTAATCTTACCCATAACTACTCCTGTCCATCAGCGATATTTCCACAAGCCATGAATCGCATAGGAAATAAAAAGTACTGTACTTTTCAGTATGTTAAATCCCATATAACGGTAAACCCGGTATGTCATAATAGCAGATTTCCATTTGTTTCTGGATTTTCCGCCTTCACTGAGCCGATACTTTAAAAGTGGCTCGTTAATTCCGACCGCACACTGGTATTCTCTGAGTATCTTCAGCCAGGTAATATAATCTTCATGGCTGTCGTCATGCTCCATAGGAAAACGACTGATCACGTCTCGCCGTACCAGCACGGAAGAACAATTAATACTATTATGCTTTAACAATTCCCGGTAAGTAATCCTTTGCTTTACGGGAATATATTTTCCTGCTGATGTTCCATCTGGATGCATCAGCGCTCTTCCTGTGGAACAGATTACGGATCCTGTTTTTTCAAGAAGAATAAGTTGTTTTTTTAGCTTGTCCTTTTCCCACCAGTCATCTGCGTCCAAAAAAGCCACATAGATCCCCTTGGCTTCCCGGACTCCCCTGTTTCTTGAACCGGAAACTCCAATATTCGTTTTATTTCTGAAATAGCGTACTTCCCCACGGCTTTTGTATTCATCCATAACCTTTTCCGTACCATCCACAGAACAGTCATCAATCACAATCAACTCCAGAGATACCTTTTGTTCAAAAACAGAATCTACAGCTCTCTGAATATATTTCTCTCCGTTATATACAGGCATCACCACGGATACCAGCGGCTTTTCCATAAACCTTCTCCTACTTCTGATTTTTCAAAGCATTTTTCTGATTTTCATCAACACCTTCAGAAACCTCTTTCTGACAGAAAATCTTCACTGTCATAAGAAGAAGCTTCAGATCAAGCAGAAACGAATAATTTTCAATATAAAAAAGGTCAAGTTTCAGCTTGTCATAAGGGGTAGTGTTATATTTCCCGTAAACCTGCGCATATCCGGTAAGCCCGGCTTTTACTTTCAGGCGGTAATAAAATTCCGGCAGTTCTTTCTGGTAGTCATGCATAATGCTTTTTCGTTCCGGGCGTGGACCTACCAGAGACATATCTCCCATAAATACATTAAAAAGCTGCGGCAGCTCATCCAGATGAAGATTTCTCAGAACACGGCCTACTGGGGTAATACGGCTGTCGTTTTTTGATGCAAGGCGGGCGCCGTTTTTCTCAGAATCCACACACATACTGCGAAATTTACAGATACGGAATTCCTTTCCTCCCAGAGTCAGACGATCCTGACGGTAAAGCACAGGGCCGCCGTCATACAGCTTTACAAAAAGCGCAATGATCAGCATGATCGGAGAGGAAACTACAATACCGATTCCCGATACCACAATATCAAGAACCCGTTTCATTGCTCTCTGCTCTATGGAAAGTCCCATATTCTTCGCTACAAGCAGCGGCGTGTCAAACAGATGGATCCGCTCGCTTCCCATAAGAATCACATCAGAAATCTTCGGACTCATATAACAGCGAATAGAATGGGCAAAACAGTACTTCAGATAACGGTTTCGGATATTTGACGGAAGATCCCAGATGATTACTCCCTCATAGTCTCTCATCATCTGATGAATAGCCTTTTCCCCCTTATCTACATGAACTTTTCCACTGACATTATACTTGTCACTGCGTGAATTCATTTTCTGGATCAGATCTCCCGGATCTCTGTCCCCATAGATCACAAGAAGCTTACGGGCGCCATAAAGTCTGGAATAAATAAACCGGGATCCCCATACCCAGACGATGATGATAACAATCTGAACAAGAGTCATTTCCACCATAGGCCATGGATCCAGAAACCATCTATTGATCAGAGTGATCTGAAGGTAGGTTATGATATTTGTACAGATCGCAGCAAGAGTCATAGAGTAAAATACATCTATCTTTTTCAGGTATCCTACTCTCAGTCCCCCGTAGAACTTGGAGAACATAAAGCTGATCAGTCCATAAATAGCGATCAGAACCCAGTTTCCCTTTCTCCAGAAGGGTTCAAAAATCAGCCCTCTGTAAAAATCATACCAGATATAGGCAAATACTGCTGTCTGAGCGATTACGACAATACTTGCCAGGCAATACACAATAAATCTCTTAAAATCATCTCTTTTTTTCACAAAAGATCCCTCTTATCTCTGTTGATTCAGGAATATATCATATCCCTGCTTCTGTCTTTATTGTTTCCTTTTAACCCTGTTATTATAACGTAAATCTCCGGTCCCGTCCAGTAATTCACAGATTCTCCAGAGATTTCGCTTTTAACTTTGTATTTTTATAAAATCCCCTTTTTTTCGCTGCTTTGTGCCCGTTCTCTTTCCATTCGGAAGAATACGCACAAACTGCCCCTATCACATCTATGATAGATTTGGAGATTTCTTATCTTAGTCTCAAGGTCCCTTGTTATCCCAGATTTCTATCCGCTTTCTTCATACAGGATATTCTTTACCTTCTCTGTCTGCAGATCATCACAAAAAATCCGGCTTACGCTCTTTCTGCTGATCCCTCTTTTTATAAAGCCGTGTATTCTCCGGTACAGATATATCTCCCTCATATTAAAACCTATGATCAGCAGGTTCCATATCACCTCTGTCGCACCATGGCAGTAACAATGTTTCGCATGATAATACGTTTTTAACTGATGGAAACCATTCTCCTCTATGTCCCATCTGTGGTTCATCATCTCCCATAACACCTCATATCCTGCCTCCTCCAGCGTCGTTACCAACCACATCCACCTCTCTTTATTCTTTCCCTTTTCCTTCCATGTTTCATGGTAACGCACTACCCGCAGTCTGTACGGGCAGTTTGGCATCTCAAATCCTGACAGATCCCATACCTCTGCCTTCTTTTTCCCTTTTTGGAAAGATTTCTTTTTCCCCTCCCCACGGTGAAACAGACTTTCCGCATCCTGGAACAGAAGCCGTCTCTCGTCCTTTAAACGGATTACCCCTTCCAGCCCGTTCTCCTTGAGCGTCTTGATAAAGGGCGCATTTAGATATAAGGCATCTGCCACGATCACGTCTGCGAAATGTCCATGTCTCTTCCTCAGCCGTTCAATCAGACGCTTTCCACCCGTCAACTCCCCTTCATCTTTCCCTGAACCATCTTTGGGTTTTAACATTTCCTGCCCCAGAATTACATGCGGGGCTTTCCCTACTGTCATACATACCACGCTCCGGTGGAACCATTCTGTCTGCCCTGACTGGGTTTTCCGTCTCAGGCACTCCGGGCAGGCTTTCTTTGTACTGCTGAATAATTCCACACCGTCTATCCCCGCTACAACATATCCCCCTATTGTTCCTTCCCGGAATACCCTGTTTCGTTTCATCGTATCGACCGTTTCCTCATGGATCCTGCGGATTTCTTCGGGATCTATTCTTGACAGCAGATCCCTTACCGCATCAACTTTCGGGATTCGCCCCTGTATACAGTTCTTTAACCTTTTCGACATGCACTCAGGGGCAGAAAAAACAGTATGGAAGCTATCATATTGTAACATCAGAAAAATCAGTGTCGGCATAACGATGTTAAACAGCGGGATTGATTTTCTCTGTCTTTTATCTGTTAAGCCCTTGATTTTTTGAGGGATTTTATATACACTTTTCATATAGGTTAGCAGTTTCTTTAATGCTAATTCTTCATTAAGGACACCTTCTTTCGTATGTTTTTGTTTGGTAACATAATTATACAATAAAAGGTGTCCTTTTTGATGCATTATACAGAAAAAAACAGTAACTTTTTTAGAAAATAGAATCCTCCGTTTTGCCTAGAGTACATCCTGCGAAACGGAGGATTCTGTTGTTAAAAGCGAAATTCCTGCAGATTCTCCGATCCCCTGTATTTTCAATACGCTTTATTCATATGTACTTTTACTGCACCTTTTTGTCGAACCATGTTTTTTCTTGTCATATATCACATATTTATTTTTATTTGTTTCATTTTTTAATACAGTTTTAACAAAATTTGAGCATTTTTCTTGCATTTTTTAACATAAACCAGTAGAATTTTTCAGCTAAAAAATGTATAATAAAAAAGTACAAGCATATAAAAGGAAAGTGAGGGTTCACTATGAAACAAAACAACATGTTAGCGATGATCTTAGCTGGCGGACGTGGCAGCAGACTCCATGAACTTACAAACAAAGTAGCCAAACCCGCAGTTTCATACGGCGGAAAATACCGCATTGTTGATTTCCCTTTAAGTAACTGCGCAAACAGTGGAGTGGATATTGTAGGTGTTCTTACACAGTATGAATCTGTTCTGCTTAACAGCTATGTCGCTGCCGGCGGACGCTGGGGACTTGATGCAAGAGAAAGCGGCGTATTTGTACTTCCTCCCCGCGAGAAGGCTGACGCGGATCTGGATGTATACCGTGGAACTGCAGATGCGATTTCACAGAATATTGATTTTATTGATAACTATGCTCCGGAATATGTTCTGATCCTTTCCGGAGACCATATTTACAAAATGAACTATGCAAAAATGTTGGCTTACCACAAAGAAATGAATGCAGATGCTACCATCGCTGTTATTGAGGTTCCCATGAAAGAAGCAAGCCGCTTTGGTATCATGAACACAGACGGCGAAGGACATATTGTTGAATTTGAAGAAAAACCGGAGCATCCAAAGAGCAATCTTGCTTCCATGGGTATTTATATTTTTAACTGGAAGCTTCTGCGCAAAATGCTCCTTGCAGATATGAAAAGTGCTGATTCTCACCATGATTTCGGCAAGGATATCATTCCTCAGCTTCTTGCTGACAACAGAACTCTGGCAGCTTATAAATACCAGGGTTACTGGAAAGACGTTGGAACCATTGACTCCCTCTGGGAAGCAAATATGGATCTTCTGGACAGCAACAACGAACTGGACCTGAACGACCCTACCTGGAAAATATATACCGAAGATATCCCCGCTCTGCCTCAGTACATAGGTCCGGATGCCAAAATCAACCGTGCATTTATTACACAGGGCTGTATTGTAGAAGGTGAAGTAAAAAATTCCGTTCTTTTTACCGGCGCAAAAGTAGGCAAGGGCGCAAAGGTCATTGACAGTGTTCTCATGCCCGGTGTAGAGGTTGAAGAAAATGCTGTTGTTCAGAGAGCTCTTGTGGCTGAAGACATCCACATTGGCAGCGGCGCCTGTGTGGGAAGCGCAGACAGCGAGCATATCGAGCTTGTTTCCAAACGTGTAAAGGGGGTAGAATAAAATGGCTAACGCTTTTGGAATTATTGCATCATCAGGAACTCATATTAAGGTGGAAGGTCTTTTAGATTACCGTCCTATCGCAGCATTTTCTTTCCTTGGACGTTACCGCGTCATTGACTTTCCGATCTCCAATATGAGCAACAGCGATATTGATCATATTCAGGTATATATAAGACGTAAACCCCGTTCTCTGGTAGAACATCTGGGAACCGGCCGTCATTATAACATCAACTCCAAAAAAGGCAGACTGCAGATTCTTTTTGCACAGAACAGCTCTGAAAATGATGTTTATAACACAGATATCGCAGGCTATCTGGAAAACATCGAAATGATCGAACGTGTGCATCAGCCATATGTGATCATTGCTCCAAGCTACATGGTTTATGCAGCAAATTACGATACTCTTCTCCAGACTCATATTGATTCCGGAGCAGATATCACTCTTTTATATCACTCTGTTGATAACGCCAAGGAAGCTTTTCTCAACTGTGATATTCTGAACCTGAACAAGCAGAAAGGTGTGGAATCTATTGAAAAGAACCGCGGCAGCGCCAAAAACCGCAATATCTTTATGGACACCTATATTATGAAAAAAGATCTTTTTGTAGAACTGATTCATAAGGCTAAAAAAATGTCCTCCATGATCACTCTTCCGCAGATCGTAAACGCATCCTGCAGTGAGCTTGATATCCGCGGAGTGGCACACAGAGGCTACTTTGCAAGTATCACAGATTTCAAGAGCTATTTTGATGCCAATATGTCCCTGATCGATCTGAAAAATTCACTAAATCTTTTCAATCCGGAATGGCCGATCTACACTAGGACAAACGATTCCTGCCCCACACAGTATTTTGACAATGCTGACGTGAAAAATTCCGTTGTATCCAATGGCTGTCTGATTGAGGGAACTGTAGAAAATTCCGTTATCGGCCGTGGATGTCAGATCAAAAAGGGCGCAGTTGTCAAAAACTGTGTGATCCTGGCAAACAGTATTATCGGTGAAGATGTCCATGTGGAAAATCAGGTAATTGACAAATGGGCTCAGATTACCCGTGAAAGAGAAATCGTGGCAGAAGCCGGGCATCCGGGATATATCCGAAGAGACGATATCCTGTAAAACAAGGTATTCTCTAAATTAATCAGGCGGCGCAAACTGTTCATCAGTCTGTGCCGCCTGCTTTTTCTTTATATGATCACTGTGATCTTTTCATGATTTTTCCATTCGGACTTTCTGCGGTAATTTTTCCTTTATGTGCCTGAACAATCGCTTTTGCTACAGAAAGCCCGATTCCTGAACCTCCTGTAGAGGAATTTCTGGAACTGTCCAGTCTGTAAAACCTCTCAAACAGAACATCCAGTTTTCCCACGGGAAGTTCCTCTGCATCATTAAAAATTTCCAACTGGCATTTCTTTCCTTTTTTTCTTCAAAGCAATTCTTATTTTTCCACCTTCAGGCGTATATTTTACAGCGTTATCCACAAGAATCCCCACAATCTGGTGAAAATCCCTCTCATTTCCTGTAAAAAGAATTCCCTCATCTACCAGCTGTTCCATTTATTTTCCTCCCGTCCGGACAGGAGCTTCATAAGGCTGCACCGTTTCCAATGCCGCATCAGAAGCAGAAATTTCTGTTTTTTCACCTATATCCCTGTTTTCATCCAAACGGTTGAGAGCTTCCGCCATTCATTTCAAAAATACTGTTTCCCACCTGAGAATCTCCCGACATACTCTGATACAGGATTCATTCCAGGTGCAGTCATTCTGTTCCAAATCACTCATATTTCCTGTCAGATCTGAATCAAAAAGATGAATGGAATTCAGACCTTCTATACAAATAGCCTCAGAACCGTTGGCAGTAAGCACCGCATTATTTACTGCAATATCTGCTGTACTGTAAATAGCCGGAGAGCCCACACCGTTGGAAGTATAGGTTCCGCCGTCCACTACCATCTTTCCGCCTCCTCTGTCGCTTCGGATAGCTGCCGCGGATTCTCCGTTTGTCTCCACATTCATGTCTCAGGCATAAAGTGTTCCGCCTCCTGCCGCATGGATACCTCCTGCTGTATCTTTCTGAGTGTTGTTTTTGTTTGGATGGGGACAGTTTATAAGAAGAAGTTTAAATAAGCCTTAGAAAAAATAAATTTATCAAATGAGCATTTATCATTCAGTCAGTCCTTTGTCGTTTCCATACTTCTGTATAACAGAATACGGAAAATACAAAATCACGCAATATTCTTTGTCCTTTTCTGAAGCTTCCAAATATCCCTGCATATGTTCCATCATAACAGATATATTCTGTAACCCGATACCTGTTTTATGGGCTGTCTGCTCTGTCTGAGCAACTGTATTTCTGATTAAAATACCAGTGTAATTTTCTTCATAAAGAATCTGTACCTGGATGGGATTATTTCTGCTGGCATACTTTTCAATATTGGAAATAATATTATTCATGATTCTTCCAAATAAATCTGTATTTATTCGCACAGCAGCAGGATTCCATTCAAGCATTTCCGTATCTACTGTAAATCCTTCATCTTCCAGCAAAACACATAATTCGGAAAGATAATCTCCAAATGCACTGAATATGTCTTCAGGTTCTTCCAATTCAACCTTATGCTGTGAATTGACAAAAAAATATTCAAACATCTGGTCTGACAAATTCCTTATCTGAATCACCTTATCCAGAGACTTTTGAATATATTCATCTGTAACAATTCTGTTTTTCTGCTGTTTTTTAAGAATTTCCAGATAGGTCATCAGTCCTGTTAAAGGTGTACGAAGATCATGAGACATTCCCAGAACAAGCTTTTCCTGTGCCGCCCGCAATTCCTGTTCTGACTGCTCTCTTTGTATAAGAGTCTGTCTCATTATTTCCAGTCCTCCTGCCAGCTGAGCCAGCTCATCATTTCCTGTTACTGTAACATGTTCCTGCAGGTTTCCCTTACTGATAACATCTACTTCTTCTTTCAGACACTGGATATATTTTAAATCCTCCTGCATTTCATATGAAAATATTCCTATGCACACAGCAAATCCCACAATTACAGAAACTCCTGCCAGAATATCATAATATTTATCTGCAAACCCCTCGTAAAGATATACATCTGCATTCCCATCTGCAAATTTTATTGTGTGAAATACTTTCCAGGAAAAATCAGTGATTTCTCTGCTTCCCGGAGTGAGAATGCCATCATATGAAACATCAAATAACAGCCACTTATCTCTGGAAACTGTAAATTCTCGAATATTACGCTGAGTCGCCCATTGTTTCAACTGTTTATGATCTACCGCTTTTAAACAATTTTTATCCACATAATTCTGAAGCTCATCTGCTCTCCGAATTTCTCTTTTATAAATATAACCTGTATTAAAAAAGAACTGCTGCAGGCAGCCCTTTCCTCCAAAATACAAAAGTCCCATAACAAACAAGCCTGCCAGCAGTCCTCTGACTAAGCGCCGGACCATTTTTCCGGTCAGACTGTCTTTATTGATTCTCCCCAAAACGATACCCCTTTCCCCACACAGTCTGTATCATCTCAGGCTTCTGAGGATCATCTTCTATTTTTGTCCTCAATCTCCTGATATGAACCATAACCGTATTTCCGGAGGAATACAGAAAAGGTTCCTCCCATAAGCTCTCATACAGATTTTTTACAGAAAAAATCTTCTGAGGATTTTCCATCATTAGCAACAGCAGTCTGTATTCCATTTCTCGGAGATGAATTTCCTCTCCCTCACGGTAAACTTCATTGTACTGTGTATTTAACTTAAGCTTACCATATTCCAGCCACTGTTCTGTTTTTTTTCCTGTATTCAGCGGCTGACTGTAAACACAATATCTGCGAAGAAGAGCTTTCACTCTTGCCAGAAGCTCTGCGTAAGAAAACGGTTTTACCAGATAGTCGTCCCCTCCTGCCATCAAACCGATCAGTTTGTCTGATTCCTGCCCTTTAGCAGTCAGAAATAATACTGGAACATGAGAAGTTTTTCGAATTTCTTCACATGTCTTTATACCGGAGATTCCGGGCATCATAACATCCAGTATAATCAGATCTGTTTCTGCTGAAAGCTTTTTCAGACACTGGAATCCATCTTCTGCCTCCTGCACAGTATAACCTTCTCCCTCCAGCAGAATTCTTACGCCCTCCCGGATCGCTTCATCATCTTCCACAATTAAAATATGATTTTTCATTTTATCCTCTTATCCTGCATTTTACGCTGCGTACACCCATATTTGCTGCCATTGAGAAGAAAGTGTTGCATAATCCCATTTTTTTGAACTGTTCGTATAACTGAAAGGATCATTTACACAAAATCCATCCGATGTATAATCATAGATTACAATAAAATGTCCCTGTGCAGAAAAATCTCCAGGTCCCATAGCACAGATAATCATATTTCCATCCTCAAGCCGATCTTCCAGTTCCCACTGTTCCAGAGAAGCAAACTGAGAGGCAATTACCCCATACGCAGACGCACACTCATTCATAAAAGACCAGGCTGTTCCAGTTCCCATTATGTAATATCCGCCTGTCATTGCCTCTTGTGCCAGCATATCCGGCAATGCATCAGAATTTCGCGTTAGACTGTATATGACCATTGCCATACAGGTAGGACCGCATCCGGATATCCCAATATTACTCTGTCCATATGGCTGATATCCCCATCTTTCATCCCATTGAATAAACAACGGGTATTTCTTCAGTTTTTCTCTGAATGTAAGCCCTGCTTCCTGTGCAGTCTGTTCCACCGGATATTTTTTCACAAAATCCAGTAGTTCCGGATTTCGTTTCAGATCCTCCAGCAGAACAGGGGGATAATCCTCGGAATGTTCAAATATTTCTTTCCACTCATTACTGTTTATTATCTGATTCCTTTTTGTTTCTGTCAATATCATGCTGTCATCTCTTCCTGAAATTATAAATCTCCCTGTCAGAACAACGATCAGAAAAACAGAATACCAGATGATCTTCTTCCTTCTATTCTTTTTCTGCTGCTTTCTTTTCCTTTTTCTCATAATATTTTACCATTATTATAATTACAATGAATCCAACTACTGCAGGAATCGCTGCAGTAAAGCCAACTGCTCCGTTAATTCCGGTCAGTAATGGATTTTCTGTATTTACCGTATAGGTCCATATGGCTGGAAAATTCTGCTCCATATCAATATGCAGAATCTGGCTTTCTCCTGACAGGATATTATACATTCCATGTATGACAACCGCAGACCATATGGAACGGGACTGGATTGTAACAAGCGAAAGAGCCCAGCCAATAATTCCAACAGACACAATCAGTAAAACAACCTTTTTCCAGTCCGAGCTGTCAATGTACTCCAAATGATACAAAGCAAATAAAATACTTGAAATAAACACTGCTGTTTTCTTTTCAAAAGCACTTTGCAAGGTACTCAAGATCATTCCCCTGAAAACCATTTCCTCTGTAACTGCAGGCAAAATACCAAGAGATAAAACAGAAAGAGTCAGAGCATTTATCATTTCTTTCATTGTAAGATTTTGTGAAGCAAATGTTCCCTTTACAAAAAGAAAATAAAAGCAGCATATTGCCAACGGCATAATAACTGCTGTAACGCACCATTTTCTTTCCGGGAAAGGTTTCCCCAATCGAAGATCCTGCATTTTTATCTTCATAATATATCTGGTATATAAATAAAAAGCAGCCAACAGACTGGAAATATTCAATGCCACATACAAAATACGTGCCCAGGGATTTGTATCACATATATTATAGGCTGCCGTAAGACTGCATTCCGATGTCAGAACCAGCATGATCCATGCAGCCACAACATGGACGATTGATTTTATTCTCATAAAGTACCCCTTTAACTTATAAGATGGTTATAAGATAACATATATTTCTTACAGTATGTCTTAACAGGTTCTTAACTTTTCTTAACTATTTCACATGGATCCGGTCACAACCTGGCAGACCAATTTTATTTCCCGGAAAGATTGTTACAAAATACCCTGCTTTAACAGCAAATAAAAAGCAGCTTTATAGCAGACCTCTGTATCATCTGTTATAAAACCGCTTTTCGTTTCGGCTTATCCTGTGTATTTCTATAGCATCCGGCTTTTCATATCGCCGGAGCTTCCCCGGTTCTCCCCCGGCAGAGATCTCAGAACTTCCTGAATCTCTCATATCGCTTTTCCAGAAGTACTTCTTCAGAATAATTTCTGTATTCTTCCAGAAAATCTGTTATTTCCTTGTCCAGAATATCTGTCACCTGATAAAGTGTCTGTTCACTGTATCCCTCTGGTTCACAGATCACTTTCTCAATGATTCCCTGAGAATAAAGATCAGCCGCAGTGAGCTTCATTACCTCTGCCGCCTCTTTTGCCTTTGTGCTGTCCTTCCATAAAATACTGGAAAATCCTTCCGGGGAAAGAATGGAATAGACTGCATTCTCAAGCATCCATACCTGATCTCCTGCTGCCAGAGCAAGCGCCCCTCCGCTTCCTCCCTCACCTGTAATTATGGTAAGTACCGGAACCGTCAGGCCGGCCAGTTCCATCAGGTTGTCTGCAATGGCTGCTCCCTGTCCTCTCTCTTCTGCCTCAATACCGCAGAAAGCTCCCGGAGTGTCTACAAAGCAGATCACCGGCCGGCGAAATTTTTCCGCCTGCTTCATTAGCCGCAGCGCCTTCCGATACCCCTCCGGCATAGGCATACCGAAGTTTCTGTGTATGTTTTCCTTTGTATCGCAGCCCTTTTCCTGAACGATCACTGTTACCGGCATCCCGTGAAAAGCAGCAATCCCGCCGATCACTGCAGGATCGTCTCCGTATTTCCGATCTCCGTGCAGCTCCATGAAATCCGTGAACAATGACTTAATGTAGCTGCTGCCCGAAGGTCTCTCCAGTTTCCTGGAAATCTGAACACGCTCCCATGCCGTATGTTCCGTCCTGCTGTTCTGGCAAAACTCTTTTTCGCAAAATGAGTCTGATGTCTCCTGTGAAAAAATATGCTTCTCTCTGTCGGCTGTACCTACGTTGTCAGACAGCTTCACTTCTGCCGCTGATCTGTTATTGATCTCCTGTACTTTATCTGAGCCCGCCAGATCAGTTCCCTCTGTCTTGCTTTTTCCACCATGAAGCTTCAAAAGCTTTGTCAGGGTTCTCTTCAGATTTTCCCGTTTCACGATTTCGTCCACAAATCCATGCTCCAGGAGAAATTCTGCTCTCTGGAAGCCTTTGGGAAGCTTCTGGCGAATTGTCTGCTCGATCACTCTTGGACCTGCAAATCCGATCAGGGCTCCCGGCTCCGCCAGTATCACATCTCCCAGCATGGCAAAGCTGGCTGTAACGCCTCCCGTAGTAGGCTCGGTCAGAACAGAAATATAAAGAAGTCCCGCGTCACTGTGCTTTTTCAGTGCTGCCGAAGTTTTTGACATCTGCATAAGAGAAGTAATTCCCTCCTGCATTCTGGCGCCACCGGAACAGGCAAAAAGAATCACCGGAAGCTGTTCCCGGGTGGCACGCTCCACGGCTCTTGTAATTTTTTCGCCTACAGCCCATCCCATACTTGCCATAAAAAAACGGCCGTCGCACACACCGATCACTGCTTCCCGACCGTTGATACGTCCCTTTCCTGTAACAACAGCTTCCTGAAGCCCTGTTTTCTCCCTTACAGAATTAAGCTTTTCTTCATAGCCCCGGTATTCCATTGGATTTCCGCCAACAAGATCTTTGTCCCATTCCTCGAAGCTTCCCTCGTCTGTAATCATACGGATTCTTGTATATGCATGGATCCTGAAATATCCGCCGCATTTCGGGCAGATATAGTTTCCGTTTTTTACATCCTCGGTGACGATTGCCGCTCCGCACTTATTGCATTTGCGCAGAAGTCCCTGAGGAACCTCAGGCTTCAAAGTACCGGTGTGCTTTGCGCTCTGTTCCCTGTACAGACTTTTTGTTTTTTTGAACATATTTTCCAGCTTCATGCTCCATTACCTCTGCCTTCCATTCGTTCAATAAATTCCACATCTGTATTTCCGGTAAGAAAATCCGGATGATTCAGAATTTCATACTGATAATCTACATTTGTGTCGATTCCTTCTATGATAATCTCCCCAAGAGCGCTCTGCATTTTACGGATCGCCTCATCCCTGTTTTTTGCCCACACGATCAGCTTTGCGATCATAGAGTCATAATAGGGCTGGACTGTATAACCGCTGTACACTGCAGAGTCGATCCGGATTCCCTTGCCTCCGGGAAAGTACATATCTGTAATGGTTCCGGGAGAAGGACGGAAGCCTTTTTCCGGATTTTCCGCATTGATCCTACATTCAATGGCATGACCTGTAATATGGATATCCTTTTGTCTGTAGGAAAGGGGTTGTCCGGATGCAATACGGATTTGTTCTTTTACAAGATCCACCCCTGTGACCCACTCTGTAACCGGATGTTCTACCTGGATCCGGGTATTCATTTCCATAAAATAAAAGCTTCCGTCCCTGTCCAGAAGGAATTCAATGGTTCCGGCATTCACATAGCCGCAGGCCTTTGCAGCCTTTACTGCAGCCTCTCCCATTTTTTTGCGCAGCTTATCTGAAATAATCTCACAGGGAGACTCCTCGATCATTTTCTGATGATTTCTCTGAACAGAACAGTCCCTCTCACCCAGATGTATTACGTTTCCTTTCTGATCTGCAAGAATCTGAAACTCAATATGTCTGGGTTTCCTGACAAAATGCTCCACATACATGGTATTGTCGCCAAACGCCATCCGGGCTTCCTTCTGAGCCGTACAAAAGCTTTCCGCAAAATCCTCAGGAGAATCCGCTGTCCTCATTCCTTTTCCGCCGCCTCCAAGAGCCGCCTTGATGATTACAGGATATCCGATTTTTTCTGCCTCTTCAAATCCTGCCTCCGCTGTATAAATTGCTTTTTCACTTCCCGGGATTACCGGAACCCCTGCTGCAGCCATGGTATTTTTGGCAGCCTGTTTATTGCCAAGACTTGCGATCACATGAGAGGGAGGCCCGATAAAAGTAATATGGCACTGCTCGCACAGCTCTGCAAATCTGCTGTTTTCTGACAAAAATCCAAATCCCGGATGAACCGCATCCGCTCCTGATACAATGGTCGCACTTATGATATTTTCCATACTGAGATAGCTCTGAGAAGAAGGAGCCGGGCCAATGCAGACAGCTTCATCTGCAAGCTGTGTATGCAGAGCCTCTCTGTCAGCCTCCGAATAAACAGCTACTGTTTCAATTCCCATTTCCCTGCAGGCACGGATGATCCGCACTGCAATCTCTCCTCTGTTTGCTATCAGCACTTTTTTTATCATATTTACCACCTATCCAATCATAAAGGTCAGTTCCGCATCTGCAACAACTTTTCCGTCCACGCTGGCAACTGCATGTCCGACCCCTACAGGTCCCTTGCATTTAATGATCTTTGTCTCAAGCTTCAGTTTATCTCCCGGAGCAACCTTTCCCCGGAAACGGCAGCTTTTTATTCCTCCGAAATATGCAGTTTTTCCTTTATTTTCTTCCTTGCTTAAAATGGCTACCGCGCCGGTCTGAGCAAGAGCCTCCACGATCAGAACACCCGGCATCACCGGTTCCTGAGGAAAATGACCTCTGAAAAAATCCTCATGAAAGGTCACACATTTATATCCTGCCGCAAACTCTCCCGGCTCATAGTCCTCTATGTAATCTATAAGAAGAAACGGATGTCTGTGAGGAAGAATCTCTTCAATTTCTTTAATTCCCAAATGCTTCATGCTGCACCTCTTTTTATTTTATTCTGAAAAGGGGCTGTCCGTACTCTACCATCTGGCCGTTTTCCACCAGAATTTCCGTCACGATTCCCTCATATTCACTTTCAATTTCATTCATCAGCTTCATGGCTTCCACAATTCCCAGAGTTTTTCCTTTTTTCACTCCGTCGCCCACTGCCACAAAGGGCTCTGCGTCTTCTGAAGGAGCCGCATAAAAAGTTCCCACAAGGGGAGATTTTATCAGTTTTCCTTCCCGGGCTTCCCCGTTTCCGTCCATTACTGCTTCCGGCGCCTGCCGGTTTTCTGTGTTTTGTGTTAAAACAGACGGTACGCTTTGTACATTCTGATTCTGCGGGGTTCCCTCCATTGGAAGGACAAGCTCTGTTTTTGGCGTTTCCCTGACAAAACGAAGGGTGGTGCCGTTTTCTTCATACTGAAATTCTGTCAGTTCAGAGTCCGACACAGCCTTTATCAACGTAAGAAGATTATCAAATTCCATACTTACCTCTTTCTTGCTCACTATTTCTGAGCATCCAGGTATCCTCTTGAGGATTACCTCTTTCTTGCTCGCTGTTTCTGAGCATCCAGGTATCCTCTTGAGGATTACCTCTTTTCTGCTTAATCGAATTTTTTTATTAACAGTGTGGCGTTATGTCCCCCAAATCCCAGGGAATTGCTCATAGCGTAACGGATTTCCTTTTTCACCGGGGCGCCAAGTACATAGTTCAGATCGCAGCCTTCTCCCGGTGTTTCGGTTCCCATTGTCTGGTGGATAAAGCCTTCCTGAAGCTCCTTTACACAGGTGACAAGCTCTGCGCCTCCTGCTGCGCCAAGCAGATGTCCGATCATGGATTTTGTAGAGTTTACCAGAACCTTTTCCGCCGCTGCGCCAAAGGCAAGGTGAATGGCTCTAGTTTCAAAAAGATCGTTGTGATGAGTGCTTGTTCCATGAGCATTGATATATTCCACTTCCTCCGGACATACGCCTGCTTCTTCCATGGCAAGGCTCATTGCCTTTGCGGCTCCGCTTCCGTCCTCAGCAGGAGAAGTAATGTGATATGCATCCGCTGTAGCCCCGTAACCGACTACCTCTGCATAAATTCCCGCTCCTCTTGTCCTGGCATGCTCCAGCTCCTCCAGTACCACAATGCCTGCGCCTTCGCCAAGAACAAATCCGTCTCTGTCTTTGTCAAATGGAACAGATGCCTTTAAAGGGTTGTCCGTTTCTGTAAGAGCAGTCAGTGCGTCAAATCCTGCAACTCCCGTAGGACAGATACAGCTTTCCGCGCCTCCTGCCACCATAATGTCCGCGTCTCCGTACTGGATCGCCCGAAAAGCATCTCCAATGCTGTGGGTTCCTGACGCACAGGCAGTCACCACGTCTGTACATTTTCCTCTCAGGCCAAGCTCAATGGAAACATTTCCTGCAGCCATATTGGAGATCATCATAGGCACCATCAGAGGAAGCGCACGGCCGGGTCCCTTCTGAGTGATTCTGTCATAGCAAAGCTCCACCTGACGGAGATCTCCAACTCCGGAACCAATGATAACTCCCGCCCGGAAAGCATCTTCTTCCTTCATATCCAGCCCGGAATCCTCAAAAGCTTCTTTGGCTGCCGCAACTGCATACTGAGAAAAAAGAGCCATACGTCTTACCTGTTTAGGTTCCATATACTTTTTAGGTTCAAAGCCTTTTACCTCAGCTGCAAGCTTTACCTTATAGCCCTGGGCGTCAAATCTGGTGATCGGTCCGATTCCCACCTTTCCGGCACAGATTCCCTGCCAGAACTCCTGTACATTGTTTCCTGTGGGCGTCACTGCTCCCAGTCCTGTAATTACTACTCTCCGCCTGCTCATATTACCATTCCTCCGTCAACCTGAACGACCTGTCCGGTAATGTAAGAAGCATCTTCTGATACAAGAAATGCCACTGTCTTCGCTACATTCTCCGGCTTTCCAAAATGCCCCAGGGGAATCTGTGCCGCAGAAGCCTCTTTCACAGAATCAGGCAGGATCTGAGTCATTTCTGTTTCTATAAATCCCGGAGCCACTGCGTTTACTGTAATTCCTCTGGATGCCAGTTCTCTTGCCGCTGTCTTTGTAAGTCCGATCACACCTGCTTTGGACGCCGCATAATTTGCCTGTCCTGCATTTCCGGCAATTCCTACCACAGAAGCCATATTTACAATTCGTCCGCTTTTCTGTCTCAGCATCTGTCTGGAAACAAAACGCAGCATGTTAAAGGTTCCTCCCAGATTCACATCAACTACGCTGTCAAAGTCCTCCCTGGACATCCCCATCAGGAGCCCGTCTTTTGTGATTCCTGCATTATTTACAAGGATATTTATTTTTCGGTATTTTTTTACAATATCTCTGACAGCCTGTTCACAGGCTTTATAATCCGCAACATTCCACTGTAAAGCTTCTGCACAGCCGCCGTTTTCTTCAATTTCTTTTTTTACTTTTTCTGCCCGGTCAGCTGAACCGTTATAATTAATAATCACAAAAATTCCTTTTGCTGCCAGCTCCAGAGCAACTGCTCTTCCAATTCCTCTGGATGCGCCTGTTACTACAGCTACCTGCTTTTCTGTATACTCCGCCATGTTTCCCCTTTCCTGCAATCATCCACTGTCTGTTTTATTATTCTGAATAAATATGTCCTTAAACTCACCTGTTCTGCATGTTTTTCCCTGCATGGCTGCACAAATCGCCCAGCGCTTATACATACCGCATTACTGCTTCCATGCCTTTCGGAAATTACATGTCCTCTCCTCTGCTTCTGTTCCCTTCGGATGTTACATGTCCTCTCCTCTGCTTCTGTTCCCTTCGGAAATTCTGCCGATCACTGCTTCAGCAGTTCCCCGCATACAGCTTCCGCTTCTTCCCAGGTACTGATCCGGTACATATTTACATTTTTATCTATTTTTTTCATAAAACCGCTGAGGGTTTTCCCCGGGCCAATCTCCACAAAGGTGTCAATTCCCTGCGCGATCATTGCTCTCATGCTCTGCTCCCAGCGAACCGAAGAGCTTACCTGTCTCACCAGAAGTTCTTTTATGGCTTCTCCGCTCTTCACCACTTCCGCTGTCACGTTTGTCACATAGGGAATGTCCGGATCCTTAACAGAAACCTTTTTCAGAACCTCTTCCAGCTTTTCTCCTGCCGGTTTCATCATTGGAGAATGAAAAGGACCGCTGACCTTTAAAGAAAGTACCCTTCTGGCCCCGGCTTCTTTAAGAACTGCAGCCGACTGTTCCACTGCTTCCTTTTCCCCTGTGATCACGATCTGTCCGGGACAGTTATAATTTGCAATAAAAACACCTTCAAGATCATGAACAGTTCTTTCCACAGCTTCTCCGTCCATTCCAAGAACAGCGGCCATAGCTCCGGTTCCTTCCGGCGCCGCATGTTCCATGAATATCCCTCTGGCGCGGACAGTGCGGACTGCATCCATACCGCTCATACTGCCTGCTGCTGCAATCGCACAGTATTCACCAAGGCTTAAACCTGCTGTCATTTCCGGATAAAGTCCTCTTTTTTCCAGTTCACGGGTAATAGCAAGACAGGCTGTGACCATAGCCGCCTGAGTATATTCTGTTTTGTCCAAGAGGTCATTTTTCTGAAAACAGATTTCCCGGACATCAAAATCCAGTATACTGGAGGCTTGATCAAAAACAGCCTTTGCCTCCTGGCTTTTTTCATAAAAATCTCCTGCCATTCCCACTTCCTGGGCTCCCTGTCCGGGATAAAGAAATGCAATCCTGCTCATACTGTTCCGCTCCATTTCCTAAATATCATGTTCCTGTTCCGCCTGCTCTCTGCAAAAATCTTTTTACTGTTTCCTTTGTTCACAGAATAATATCGTGCGGACAGTTACGAAATCTCTTTAACATTTATTCCTGCCATGGCTTCCTGATCATTAAATCCTCAGCCCTGGAAACCATTCTGCTGATAATCTCCCTGCAGGAAAGGCTTTCCTTTACAAGTCCGGCGCTCTGGCCTGCCATCAGACTTCCGTTTCTGGTATCGCCGTCCTGCACTGCTTTTCTTAAGCCTCCAAGTGTAAGTGCTTCAAGAGCCTCAAAATCAGCCCCGCTTTTTTCCATTTCCAGATATTTTCTGGACATGTCATTGCGCAAAACCCGGATAGGATGACCTGTTGTGCGTCCTGTAACACGGGTATCAATATCCTTTGCCCTTAAGATACTGTCTTTATAATTCTGATGGATCACAGACTCACGGGAAGCTGCAAAAGCAGTGCCGACCTGCACGCCTTCCGCTCCCAGCATAAACGCTGCTGCCATTCCTCTTCCATCTGCAATGCCTCCGGCAGCGATCACCGGAATCTCCACTGCATCCGCCACCTGCGGTACCAGTGTCATTGTAGTGATCTCTCCGATATGTCCTCCGGCCTCTGTTCCCTCTGCCACAACTGCATCTGCGCCGCAGCGCTCCATACGTCTGGCCAGAGCAGTGGAGGCGACTACCGGAATCACCTTCACCCCTGCCGCTTTCCAGTCTGCCATATATTTTTCCGGGCTTCCGGCTCCTGTTGTAACAATGGGAACCTTTTCTTCCACAATGACTTTTGCCACCTGATCTGCTTCCGGGCTCATGAGCATAATGTTGACTCCAAAAGGTCTGTCAGTCATTTCTCTCACCTTTTTGATCTGCTCTCTTACCCACTCTGCAGGGGCTGCGGCAGCCGCAATCAGTCCAAGGCCTCCTGCGTCTGACACTGCAGCCGCCAGACTGGACTCAGCCACCCACGCCATACCGCCCTGGATCACAGGATATTCAATTCCCAATAATTCTGTAATTTTTGTTTTCATAATAAATCCTCATCTGAATCATCACCGATTTTGAAGGCTGCGGCTTACAGCCTTCAAGCATTTTTGCATATTCTTACGATTTCTTTGTTTTGCAAAATATCAGCCCGAAGGTTACTTATTCTCTTCCAGGTACGCTGCCGCAGCGCCTACGGTTGTTATTTTTTCCAGATCCTCGCTTGGAATCTCTACTCCAAATTTCTCTTCCAGGGCCATTGCCAGCTCAAAAAGATCAAGGGAATCTGCATGAAGATCCTCTGTAAAAGAAATGTTCTCTGTAATGCTTTCTGCTTCTGCTCCAAGTGTTTCTGCTGTGATCTCAATAATTTTCTGTAACATAATAATCTCCTTTTCTGCTATATCTCTGATTTTTGAATTTATTTTTAAATACCCCATTCCAGTACAGATGCCCCCCAGGAAAGCCCTGCCCCAAAGCCTGCCAGAACAAGCTTCTGGCCTTTTTTCAGCTTTCCGTTCCGGTTCATTTCATGGAGAAGTATGGGGATACTTGCCGAGGAAGTATTGCCATATTCCTGAAGATTCATGGGAAACCTTTCAATTCCCATTCCCAGTCTCCTGGCTGCTGCTTCTACGATCCTGCGGTTTGCCTGGTGAAGAATAAACCAGTCAATTTCTTCTGTTTTTAAATTGTTTTTTTCCAGTACCCGGCGGATCGCTTCCGGAACACTTCTGACAGCAAACTGAAATACTTCCCTTCCGTCCATAAACAGATACTTCTCTGATTTCAGGGCTGCGCTCCCGGCTGTTTCCGTCTGCGGCTCCCTATTCGGACTGCTTTTCACTGCCGGACAGGTCAGAGCCTCTCCGCCCCGTCCGTCTGACCGGGCAAAGGAAGCATAATTCCTGCCTTCCCGGGCGCACAGCATCACAGCCCCCGCCCCGTCTCCGAAAAGAATACAGGTTCCCCGGTCTTTCCAGTCAACGATCCGAGAAAGTCTTTCACTTCCCACAACAAGAATGTTTTTATAGATTCCTGACGATATGTAGGCCTGCGCAGTCTGATATGCAAACAGAAATCCACTGCATGCCGCATTCAGATCAAAGCCTGCCGCCTGATAAAGCTCCAGTTCCTTTTGTATCCCGCACGCAGTGCATGGAAAAATCTGATCCGGTGTGGAAGTCGCTGCTATGATCAGATCTACTTCATCGGAACTGATGCCTGATTCCTCTATTGCCTGCCGGGCTGCTTCCGCCCCCATAGACACTGTGGTTTCTTTTTCCGCAATGTGTCTTCTGAGTACCCCGGTACGTTCCCGTATCCACTGATCACTGGTGTCCACAAATTCTGCGATTTTATGATTATCCAGAACTCTTTCCGGCACACAGGCGCCAGTTCCGCAAATCACACCTTTCATGATCTGCCCTCCTTTTTTCGGAACCTGATCACGATTCCGTTTGGGTTGTTATTTATTTTGAATATTTAATATTTTGATTATCAAAGTATAATCCTGTAAATAAAGAATGTCAAGAAAAAAATAAAAAGACACTGCAGAATATTTATATCTTATCCACAGTGTCTTGCATTTCAATTATTCAGTTTTTCCTTCAGGAAATCACAAATCCTGTATTTTTATCAGATAAAAATTCCTGCGATCATGTAGACCACAAAAGCTGCGATCCATGCGATCACGCACTGTCCGATCACAACACCTGCCGCCCATTTTCCGCCCAGCTCACGCTTGATAGCGGCAACTGCTGCCACACATGGGGTATAAAGCAGACAGAATACCAAAAGGCTTGCTGCTGCCAGAGGTGTGATGGCTGCAAGCAGGGCTTCCGTACTTCCAAAAAGAACTGAAAGTGTGGAAACAACGCTTTCTTTTGCCATAAATCCGGTAATCAAAGCAGTAGATATCCGCCAGTCTCCAAATCCCATAGGTCGGAAAATCGGAGCAATAACACTTGCTGCCATGGCAAGAATACTGTCTTTTGAATCTGTTACAACATTCAGATGGATATCAAAGGTCTGTAAAAACCAGATTACAAGAGTAGCGATAAAAATAACGGTAAACGCTCTCTGCAAAAAGTCTTTCGCCTTATCCCACAGCAAATGTCCTACGTTTTTTGCTCCCGGCATACGGTAATTCGGAAGCTCCATAACAAAGGGAACCGCCTCTCCGCTGAACATGGTACGGCGCAGCAGAAGCGCCATCAGGATCCCCATAACAATGCCGCCAAAATACAGAAGAATCATAACCAGCGCGCTGTTTTCCGGGAAAAAGGCTGCTGCAAAAAATGCATAAATGGGAAGCTTTGCAGAGCAGCTCATAAAAGGTGTAAGAAGAATTGTCATTCTTCTGTCCCGCTCTGAGGGAAGAGTTCTGCTGGCCATAACTCCGGGTACAGTGCAGCCGAATCCGATCAGCATAGGCACAATGCTCCGTCCGGAAAGCCCGATCTTTCTCAGCAGCTTATCCATTACAAAGGCAACCCTTGCCATATATCCGCTGTCCTCCAGAAGAGACAGGAAAAAGAACAGGGTCACAATAACAGGGAGAAAACTCAGCACACTACCCACACCATTAAAAATGCCGTCCATCACAAGAGAATGAAGCACACTGTTTACATGAGCCGCTGCCATAAGCTGATCAATAGCTCCGCCAAGAGCCTCAATTCCCATATCAAGAATACCGGAAAGGAACTCTCCGATCACTCCGAAGGTCAGGTAAAACACAAGGGCCATAATTCCCACAAAACAGGGAATTGCCGTATATTTTCCAGTAAGTATCCGGTCTATCTTTGTACTTCTGATATGCTCCTTGCTCTCTTTGGGCTTAATGACTGTCTCATCGCAGATTTTTTCAATAAAGTCAAATCGCATGTGCGCAATGGCAGCTGCACGGTCCAGTCCGCGCTCACTTTCCATCTGCTTTACGATATGCTCCAGCATCTCTTTTTCGTTCTGGTCAAGCTTCAGTTTTTCAAGGATCAGCTGATCCCCCTCTGCAAGCTTGGCTGCTGCAAAGCGTACCGGAATCCCGGCTTCCTGTGCATGGTCTTCGATCAGATGCATAATGGCGTGAAGGCATCTGTGAACAGCTCCTCCGTCATCATCCGCATCACAAAAGTCTATTTTTTCCGGCTTTTCCTGATATTTTGCCACATGAAGAGCATGGGCTACCAGCTCGTCAATTCCCTCATTTTTTGCTGCGGAAATAGGAACTACAGGGATTCCAAGCATTTCCTCCATCCGGTTGATAACGATCGAACCACCGTTTTCCCTGACCTCATCCATCATATTCAGGGCAAGAACCATGGGAATATCCAGCTCCATCAGCTGCATGGTAAGATAAAGGTTCCGCTCAATATTTGTGGCATCCACAATATTAATAATACCTCTTGGATGCTCATTCAGTACAAAATTCCTTGTTACGATTTCTTCGCTGGAATACGGAGACATGGAATAAATTCCCGGAAGATCTGTTACCAGGGTATTGCTTTTTCCACGGATCGATCCATCCTTTCTGTCCACAGTAACACCTGGGAAATTTCCCACATGCTGGCTGGAGCCGGTAAGCTGATTAAACAAAGTTGTCTTTCCGCAGTTCTGGTTTCCTGCCAGTGCAAAGGTAAGCATTTCACTGTCCGGAAGGGGATTTTCCGTTTCCTTAAAATGAAATTTTCCGCCTTCTCCCAATCCCGGATGAGGGATGGAATGGCTGTTGTTTTTCTTTGATGTCTCTCCCTTTTCTCCTGCGTCCCTTACATTTTCTATTTCAATTTTATCCGCATCAGCAAGACGAAGTGTAAGCTCATAGCTGTGGATACGAAGTTCCATGGGATCTCCCATAGGAGCATACTTCACCATAGTCACATCTCCCTTTGGGATCAGTCCCATGTCCAGGAAATGCTGTCTGAGAGCCCCCTCTCCGCCTACAGAACGTATTGTTGCCGTCTTTCCGATCGGCAGATCCTTTAGCGTCATCTGACTCTTCCTCTTTTCATTTGATAATCTTTATTGTTTGTCATAGAAAACTTTATGACAAATATCACTGTTTGTCAATAGAAAACCCTCTGTTTCGACGGATTATTTCAAATTGTCATTACTGTTTACGACCTTCACAGCAACCTGGTCAAAATGCATTCCAAACTACCCTCGATGATAGCTGTATGTCTCGGACTTTTGGCATATATATGCCAAAACACCTCGCAGGATAGTGACGTATGGACAGTAACAGATTGTCTGCAACCGTAAAATTCTGACTTGTATAACACAAAATTTTGACAGAATGACCAGTGCATTTTTCCAACCCATGCCTTATAATAAATCCCATACTAAAATAAGGCCGCCACAAGCCTAATGGCTTTCGGCAATAAGTATTCGCATGAACTGAGGAGGACGATTATGAAACGTAAATGGTGGCACGATAAGGTTGCCTATCAGATTTACCCAAAAAGCTTTTTTGATTCCAATGGCGACGGAATCGGAGATATTCCGGGTATTATATCAAAGCTTGACTATCTGAAAGAACTTGGAGTGGACATTGTATGGATTTCACCCTGCTATCCTTCCCCAATGGCAGATCAGGGTTATGATATTTCAGATTATTACAATATTCATCCCGCTTTCGGTACCCTGGATGACATGGACAGACTTCTTACTGAAGCCCGGAAAAAAGACATGTACATTCTTCTGGATCTTGTTGTCAATCATTGCTCTGACGAGCATGAATGGTTTGAAAAAGCCTGTGCAGATCCCGAGGGAAAATACAGCAATTTCTTCTACATTGAGGACCGAAAAGAAGGACAGCTACCCTGTAACTGGCGCAGTTACTTCGGCGGTTCCGTATGGGAGCCTCTCCCCGGACATCCTGACAAACAGTACCTGCATCTTTTCCATAAAAAACAGCCGGATCTTAACTGGGAAAACCCGGACGTCCGGGAAGAAGTTTACAAAAATATCAACTGGTGGCTGGATCGCGGTCTCAGCGGCTTCCGCATCGATGCCATTATCAATATTAAGAAAAAACTCCCCTATAAAGATTATGCTTCTGACCGGGCAGACGGACTTTGCACGGTTGACAATATGCTTGCAGAGGCCCGGGGTGTAGGAGAATTTCTGGGAGAAATGAGGGACCGTACCTTTGGTCCGCATGAGGCTTTTTCCGTAGGTGAAGTCTTTAATGAAAAGGATGAAGAGCTCCCTGATTTCATTGGAGATAACGGATATTTTTCCAGTATGTTTGACTTTGCTCCTGTTGTTTTCGGCGCAAGCAGCAAGGGCTGGTACGACCGTAAAGCAATCACTCCTGATGATTATAAACGCTGCTGCTTCCACTCTCAGAAGCGTGTGGGAGATATCGGATTCCTCTCAAATATTATTGAAAATCATGATGAACCAAGAGGTGTCAGCCATTATATTCCAGAGGGTGAAGTAAGCATTTACAGCAAAAAAATGCTTGCTGTCATGTATTTTATGCTTAAGGGTCTGCCCTTTATTTATCAGGGACAGGAAATCGGAATGGAAAATATGAAGTTTTCCTCTATTGATCAGATTGATGATATCAGCACCATTGACGAATACCATGTGGCGCTGAATGCAGGCTGTACCAGAGAAGAAGCACTGAAATGCATTTCCATTTACAGCCGGGATAATGCACGTACACCAATGCAGTGGGACTGCACGGAAAATGCCGGTTTTACCTCCGGTACCCCGTGGCTTTCCGTGAACCCGAATTACCGTGAAATCAACGTAAAATCACAGCTGAACGATCCTGATTCTCTGCTGTCTTTTTATAAAAAGCTGACTGCTCTGCGCAAGGATCCGGACTATAAAGAGACCATTGTCTACGGCAATCTGATCCCTTATCTGGAAGATCAGCATAACCTGATGGCATACTTCCGAAAAGGAGAAAAAACGCTGCTGGTTATTGGAAACTTCCAGACAGAGCCTCAGGATATTACCCTTCCGGGCAAATGCAAAAACGTGCTGCTGAACAACTATCCGGAGACAGATATTTCCGAAAACATTCTTCATTTAAAGAATTATCAGGCTGTCATTCTGGAACTGTAAAAAGCTCCAATATTTTATAAAACGCCTCATTTCTATCCCCTGATCAGGAAAGAAATGAGGCACTTTATTTCTCTTTTTATTTTTATACAATTCTTACTCTGCCATATCCAGTACAGTTGTTCCATTTTTGCTTATCTGATATCCTCCATGAAGAAGCTTCCGCTCCGAAAATTGTTCCGGTTTTTCTTCATCTTCTACGGTCAGAATATACATCCCCATGATGTTGCCTCTCCGGATAGATCACAAAATTAAATCCTGCTCCCGGAACAGATTTCCAACCCAGATCCTGTATTCACTGATATGCTGAGACTTTCGGATTTTTTTCATATAGCGTTCCGGATTTGTAAATGAGGTTCCAAGATATGCCCACAGTTCCTTCATTTTATACAAAGTGTTCCTGTCTCCGGACATATAATCCATATATCCCTTTAAAAGCTCTTCATGAAATTCAAAAAGCTCCTCTTTATACCGGCTGCTGTCTTTTTGGTCTCCATTGCTGATTTCCTCTGCCAGCCACGGTTTTTTCAGAATCCCTCTTCCGATCATAATCTTTTCCGTACCGGGAAATCTCTGCACAACTTTCTCATAATCATCTTTGCTTACAATATCCCCATTATAACAAAGAGAGTGCCTGCTGCTTTCCTCTGCTTTTTTAAAGGCCTCCCAGTGAATGGTATTCTTCTTATACTGATCTGTTTTCAGCCTGGGATGTATGATAAGCTCCTCCAGAGGATATTTTTCAAAAATTTCCAGAAGCTGAGGCCATTCCTCCTCATCCTCCACTCCAATTCTTGTTTTTATGGAAACAGTCATTGGACAGGACGCAAAAATTTCCTCCAGAAAACGATCCAGTTCCCTGGGAAACGCCAGAAAACCGGAGCCTCTGTTTCTTGATGTAACTGTGGGAGAAGGACAGCCCAGATTCAGATTCACCTTATCATATCCATACTGTCTGATTTCTTTTGCAATCGCAAGAAAATCCTCTGCCCTGTTTGTAAGGATCTGAGGAATCAGTTCCATTCCTTCATTATTTTCCGGAAGAATATCTCTGATTTCCTTCTGATTCAAACGCCTGCTCATAATAAACGGGGCAAAATAACGATCCATATTCCCAAAACATTTATGATACGCTTTCCGGTAAATATATCCGGTGATCCCCTCCATAGGTGCCATATAAAACTGCATATATCAAATTCCTTATCTGTGATTTATTTTTACAACCTGTATTATATCGTTTTGTACGGTTTGTATTACTGTTCACGCGGCTCTATCCCGCGAGGTGTTATGGCATGTATATGCCAAAATCCCGAGACATACAAGCCAAAGTTTCATTGCCGCAGGCAATCTTAAATGAATTTTGGCTCGTTGCTGTGAAGGTCGCGAACAGTAATCGGTTCGTACCCTTGTTTCCAGGCTTCCAAAAATCATTTGCATTATTCCATTTTCTGCTCTATAATATATTTAAAGGAATAACCGCCCACAAGGGGTTGACCTGTTTAAAAGCGTACACAGAAAATGCCACCCTAAACTCGCCAAAGTTCTGAGGGTGGTCTTTCTATGCTTTAAATCATTATCGACAGAACGTAAAAACGAATGTCAGCAATGCAAGAATGAACATTCCAAAAGCCATAAGGTCTTTAAAATCAAAATGTTTCATCAGCACCACCCCCATTCTATGTAAGAATAGAGGTCAGCCACCCTGTAACACGGTTATTCCGTTTCCATATCATAGCATATTCGCATATTTTATTTCAATGTTTATTCTTCTTTATTCACCGCAAGTTTTTTACATTTTTCGACATTTTATGTGGCTGATATTTTTACAGGATCTCTGTGCGGAAGGCTTCCGCAATCCCGCTTAATCCATATCTGTCTGCCAGATCCTGGATTCCTGTCATGATTTCCTCCCGGCTGAAATTATGCTCCTCCAGAAATTCATCCGTTTTTCCATTCAGACTGTAATAAAACAGCAGCCCTGTTTTCAGCCTGCTTCTGTCTCCGTCACAGGTCATTTCATAAAGCTGATTTTCTGCCTCATCTATCTTCCCTTCCTCTGTTAAAGCTAGCAGCTCTTCAAGTTCAGCCCTTTCGTTCTCATCTTCAATAACCGCAGGTGTCAGCTCCTGTGCATCCACCTGAAACAGCATTTTCATCACTGCACGTACCATTTCCCGTATCTGTCTGAGTATGTAATCATCCTGAAGCATAATGTAAACTCCTTTCAGCGTCTATGATAGTTTTTTCATAGAGTATCATAAATGCTGAATTTATTCTACAGAATTTTTATTTTATCAGAAATACCTATTAGATTTGCAATAACTGAAAATATATTAGCTTGAGTTTCCGCAAAATGTAATTTCAAAATGAATAGAATCTCCTAAAGTGTCAATCTGCCGATTTTTGAAATTTTAAGAAAGGCAGTTCCGTGAATAGAGACACTTTAATAAGCCCCGTCAGAACCGGACTTTTGGGAGAACTATTCTTTTATCTATTTAAGCGGCTAGCTTAAGGCAGAGTTGACGGTATGCCGGACGTTTTGTCCGGAACCAAAGCCTGACGCCCTCTTTTGCATAAGAAAGTATGCCTGAGATGCCTTTTGCCAGCCGGTAATAGCAGAAAAAAACTTTTTCCTTTACAGGATTTGCTGCCTTTATGATGGAAACCTTAAGGGCATTGGTCTCTGATTCCATTGAAATCATTGCAAGAAATGCCATGCATAAGGTGATATAAAAATTAAGCGCGTTGATTGCCTTCAGCTTACGCACACGAAAGTTCTCGAACTGGAACATCTGCTTTTTACAGCGGAAATATTCTTCGATTTTCCAGCGGGAAAAGTAAGTCCTTGCCACCCGGATTATATCATCTTTCGATTTGATTTCTTTATTAGTAACAAGCATCATCGGATGTTCGGTAATGCCGTAAACAAGCACAAGAAAAATGTCCTTTCTGGATGCAGTAATCTGTACTTTGACATGTGAAAGGTAGGCTTCATGGTTTTTGCCCTTGTAAAAAACATTTGTTTTCACCTTCCCTTTCCTGCGATTACGAAGTTCTGTAGCCTTTGTCCATTTGTTATGGTACAAAAGCTTACGATTAGACTTTAAACGGATCACATAATCTTGTCCGAGTTCATCCAACTTCAGAAACATCTTATTGTCATCGTAGCCTCTGTCCATGACAAAAGTGGCTTTGCCAAAGAGAGAGTTTCCCTGTTCAATTGCTTGGAAAGTAATTGTATTTGCAGATTTATAGTCTTTTTCATGAGACGAATGTATTTTAGAAAAAATACTAACAGGATGATTGGCGGAAGTAAGAATGCAAGCCTCGGTTACATGATAACCTTTTTTATAAACGCTTTTAGTGGATGTACTTTCTGAACCATCGCGGACAATTCCAAGTGATTCAAATTTATAGCCATCCGGCTTAACAACATCACTGTCATCAATGTAAATGATAGGTTCAGAAGAACTCCATTTTTTAACTTGTTGTAGGTAAGCGGAAGCAGCGGATGCAGACACACCTTTTTCAAGGTGTCTAGATAAACGATCAACAACGTTTATCTTTTTGGAAGGTTCGTGAAGCTGATCACAGACATCCGTTAACAGGCAACTTCCGGAAGCCAGCATACCATAGGTAATGTCAGCTGTAAATTTTCTTTCAGGCTTTGAAAGTTTTCTTGAAAATTTCTTTGTAAAAGTTAAAATTTTTCGTTTCAAAATGTAAGTGTTTGATGTAAAATGAGACATAAGGAATCCCCTTTCTTTTTGTTTAGTAAGATTTTTGGTTGGTAGCTTAATTTTACATCAAAAAGGGAGAAGATTCCTTACATTTTAGGCATTTTTTAAAAGTTGTTTATAATGATATATTACAAAACAGGTGACTGTGGATAAAACTGCGGAAACTCAAGATATATTAGTTATTGAAGCATATAAAATATCGTTCCAAAAATACCTGAGCCAAAAATAATTATAATCGGATTTATCCTATATCTTCGTAAAAGAAACATACTTACAATAAATAAAATACCCTCTATAATACGAAAATCGGCAAACACCACCCCATCTAAAGAAGAATTAAATAAGGCCAGAAATAAAAGTGATAAACCAGCTGAACCTATCATCGCTACAATCGCAGGACGTAAGCCAGTAAGAATTCCCTGTACTGTTTTCAGATTACGATACTTCATATATAACCAGGACAATAGAAGTACAATAATAAGTGATGGAAAAATACAGCCAAGTGTACATACAACAGCACCTGTCAACCCGGCAATCTGTTGGCCTACAAATGTAGCACTATTCACGGCTATCGGACCGGGAGTCATTTCTGCAATTGTAATAAGATCCGCAAACTGCCCCATCTCCAGCCAATGATTCGTTTCTACGATCTGACTCTGGATTAACGGAACCGCAGCATATCCTCCTCCAAAACTAAAAAGCCCAATTTGAAAAAAGGCCCAAAACAGCTTTAAATATATCATTTTGCCTCTTTTCTCCTTTCTGTTATCAGGCTGTATACATATCCAATCACTCCACAAATCAGAATAATAATAACCGCACTGACATTCCAAAATACAGTTGTCATAAACGCTGCTGCCATAACTATAATCCACAGAATATTTTTTGTCTTAAAAATATTTGCTACCAATGTAAAAACAACATCACAAATTACTGCGGCAACTCCAGCACGCATAACCTGTAACATTATAGCAATCACATTATTATCCTTAAATTGGTTATAAAACACTGAAATCACCGAAATAATAATAAGAGGAGGGAGCACTGCTGCAAACGCTCCTGTCAGTGCTCCCATGATTCCCCGGATGCGGTATCCTGTGACAATGGCAATATTGACTCCCAGCGCTCCTGGAGCTGATTGTGCTATTGCGGTCATATCCAGCATTTCTTCTTCGGATATCCAGCGAAGCTTTTCTACAAAGGTTTTCTTCACCATACCAATGATAACAAATCCCCCACCAAAGGTGCATGAACTCAGTATAAAAATATTTTTAAATAACTGCCAGTAAATTTGCGCTGCAGACATCTGTTCTAATTTATTATCTTCTGCCTGATTCATCACACAAGATCCTTTCTCCTACCCTGTTCATTCCATACATGGATGACAATGTCCATACTCATCCATGCAGTCATCTTTTGGATTCTTCATACAAAGATGGACTGATGCCTTTTTAAAAGTCAATGGCAGAGCCAAAATATTGGGATTATCTCCCACAAATTTTTTCTTAGCATCTTCAAGGGCCTCCTCAAATGTTGCCCTTGTTTTCAGCCCCATTCCTCTTGCATATCCAGGTTCCTGAGCTCCAACAATATAAATAGCGCTGGTATTCATTTCTGCAATATGCCCACAGGAAATCATACTGAAACCGTGAAATGGATGAAATGCATTTGTAAAACGATATTTCCTTATGTATTCCTGGTTTGTTGCAAAATATTCCCCATAACGATTCATATCTGGAAGAGTATTCATATAATCATGTTGAAAAAGATCATACATTTCTTTAAGGTAAGGCCATCTTTCGTCATGGAAAAATCCATTGCACAGAGAAGAACAGATAATCACACAGTGATCACTCATAATGCGTTTAAACCGAAGTACCTGTGCACTCAAAGCTTGCATCATCATAATAGGATTGGTACCCATTCCATCACCATAATGGAACTTTTGTGGCATACCAAATACAAGAACATCATATTTCTTTTCTGCCCAATGCACATAAGTTCTTTTATCAGCAACTTTCCAGCTTAATGGCATCATTTCTTTTGCATATCCAGAATAAATGGCAATCTGTCTGGAGTTCGTATCCAGAACAGCATCACAGCAGAAAAATGGATGTCCCATTTTCTCTTCCATATGCATACTTATTTCATCAAACTTGTTTCTCATAAGGCTTCCCCCGTTTACCGGGGTAAAATCTGGGCGATGCATCACAGCCGGAACATGGTGACTGGCAATACTTCTCCAATTTGTAATTCCTGTAGCACTGTGTTTATAGCCGCCTGAATAACCTCCATAAGGATTTCCCTGAACATGACCGATTAAAATAGGAAGATCACTGTCAAATACATACTTATTCATGAATACAGGATCTCCCCTTCTGGTATCTCCCAGATCAATCATATGCTCTTGGTCTTCACTGTCATGACTGATAATCTGTCCTGTATGCCAGAATTCATTAAATAATTCAGGACCAAAAATTGCCTTAGCATCTGTTTCTGTACTTCTGGGATGAAGTCCATTAGAAATTATAAAAAGAATATCCTTTTTATCAACACCTGCATGATAAAGTTCGTTAAGAATATATTTAATACTTAATTTTCTGTGGCTTGTAGGCTGCTCACCGCCTTTTACTCTGTCCGGCACAATAATAGTAACGGTAGTTCCTTTATGTGCCAGCTCTGACAATCGGGGCATTCCAATGGGATCGGCAAGACTGTTCAGATATGCCTCTTCCAGTTTATCCTCTGGTATATAATCCGGATCCTTAACTGTTTCACCTGGTATAAAAATATCTGTACTATCCGGAAGCTGCGCTTCCATAGTTCCATGTCCATATTCAAATTCTAATCTCATTTTACTACCTCCTGTCCCAGAACTGCATTCATATATATATTAATAATTTCTAAATATTCTTCCGGATAAAATCCTATTTCTTCTGTAAATCTGGTAAGAGCAATCAGGCCTCCGTCAATTTCTTTAATAGATGCAAGCATTTCGGCATTATCCTGCTTCAGGCCTCCACCATAAACAATATCCATACCTCCTGTTTTTTCTTTTATAAAACGAGCCACCATAGTAATATATTCTTTTCCCGCAGGCGTTTTTCCCGGTCCAATAGACCACACAGGTTCATATGCCACTATTACCATAGAATGATCTACATCCTTAAGTCCAAGTTCAAGCTGCCTTCCCAATACATTCTGCCAGTGCTCCTGTTCTTCACTCTTTTCTCCAATACAATACAAGACTTTCATTCCTCTTCGTACTGCAGCTTTTATTTCTTCATTAAGAATTCTGTTTATTGCATCTGCATCTGTAATCCCCGCTTCACTCAAAACATTATTCAAAAAGTTTCTTTCTTCACAATGCCCGATAATCACAGCATCACAACCTGCTGCTTTCATTGCTGCTGCTGGTCTTCCAGCCGTAAATGCGCCAAAATTACCACCAGGATATACATCTGTGCGAAGTACCCCTTGGCATCCTATTTGTATAGGTGAACCAATTTTGCGTGCAGCATTAGCTTCCAAAATATGTAGCTCTGGAAAAAAAATAGTAAAATCAACCTGATCTTTTTTATATGTCTGTAGCTTTTCCTCAGTATTTTTTACTATGTATGCTCCCCAATTATCAATATCTGCAATACTGTTCACCCCACCCATTTGTTTTGGAATGTCAAATCTCTTCAGATTTAAAAAAATATGCTTCATTATTCCTTCTCCTTGTAATACTCCTTAAAATCAAGAAATTCCTCAAATTTCGGACCAACCAGTGGTTGCAGCCATTTTATATATTCTTCTGTAATATCATTTCCACGGACATTAATATACTCATCCGGAAGCGTTTTTTCCAAAAGCATTACCTTCTCAATAGGAATTTCTATAATACCAATCTTGTAGGATCCGTCTTCTGTTTTTTCACGTTTAAAACCAATCATTACGCCAGTATGGCCTTTGATTGCTGCCTCCAGCGCCTTTTCCCCTGCCAACTGTGCTTCCTGACAATCTACAGGAGACTGCCAGGCAATAGATGCTCTTCCACAAAGTCCTGGCTTTTCATTCCTGGCCTTGATTCCCAGACGTTTAATTACAAGATTAGCCAGATGCGCACTTACATCCCCATAATATACAGCACGGTCTGTCTTATAAATCGGATCTACTACCGGAGTTCCATCCTCTTTCTTAAGACCTTCACTGACAACAACTACAACGCCGCCTAATTTGTCATAAAGCTTCTTTACATCAGTCAAAAATTCTTCTTCTTTAAAAGGCCTCTCTGGAGTATAAATAAGATGCGGAGCATCTCCTTTTTTCCTCCTTGCCAAAACCGAGGCTGCCGTAATCCATCCGGCATTTCTACCCAGAGCCTCTATAATACATACATGAATAGGAAGAGATTTCACATCTTCTGCCACCTCACGCACTGTCGCCGCCAAATATCTGGCAGCACTTCCAAATCCCGGAGTATGATCTGTAATGGCAATATCATTGTCAATAGTTTTAGGAATTCCTACAACCTTAATATCAGTATATCCAGCTTCTATACACGATTTGTAAATTTTACCGCAAGTATCCATGGTTCCATTTCCACCATTTGGTAAAATGTATTTTATATTATATTTTTTAAGAATAATCGGAGTCTTATTATAGTCTTCTTCTGTTACCGGATATCTGGAAGAACCAATAGCACTTCCTGGTGTATGTAGCAAGAGCTCTTTTGCTCCTTGAAATTCACTTAAATTTAAAAGGTTTTCTTTTAAAATGCCTTCTACACCACCAATTGCTCCATATACAGCTCCAATTTGTGAATGTCTCTCTGCTTCTTTCAAAACCCCATAAAGAGAAGCATTCATAACAGAAGTTGGACCGCCCCCATGAACAACTAATACATTATTTTTCATTTTCTTTTATAAAACTCCTTCATCTCTTCTAGGGTTTTCACATCTACAAACGGTGCTTTTCCATAAGAACCAAACTGAACAATAAGTGTTCCTACAACTTCCTTCACACCCCGTTCTACACAGCTTACAATTTTTGCTGTATCCTCATCCGGGATCTGTCCAAACATCACTGTATCCATAATTGGTGGAAGGAATACACGTGGATCAAATTTATCCTTGTTTGCTTCCAGAAGGTGGTATATTTCTCCAATAGAATCACTTCGCCTCAGTTCTTCATGATCCCTGAATAGTTCTTTCATGTTTCTGGTGACAGCCAGACGAATGTCTGTATCTACGTTGATCTTGTTGATACCACATGAAATAGCTTCCTTCAATTCAACGATAGAAATTCCATAAGCATTCTTAAGATGTCCGCCCATAGCGTTGATCTCTTCTACGATATAGTCTGGAACCGTGGAAGACCCATGTGATACCAGTCCGCCCTCAATTCCTTCATGATTCATACACTCTCTGATTGCGATTGGAATCTGACGGCGAAGTTTTACATTCTTTCCCTTTGATGCACCATGCATAGTTCCATAGGAAATTGCCAGCGCATCTACACCTGTTTTCTTAAAGAACTCAATTGCTTTCATTGGATTTGTATAAGTGGAGTTATCAGAAAAAACATGATCCTCTACTCCGGCAAGCACACCTAACTCGCCTTCAACACTGACGCCTTCTCTATGTGCATATTTTACAACCTCTCTGGTCAGTTCTACATTTTCGTCAAAGGAAAGAGAAGAACCGTCAATCATAACAGAGGTATAGCCTCCATCAATAGCCGCTTTACAGGAATCAAAATCTCTTCCATGATCCAGATGCAGGACAACTGGAATAGTTGAATTTTCTCCATATTTTTTTACTGCATCAGCAATTCGTTTTGCTCCTCTTTTTTTATCTTCCAGTGTAGCATTGACAAAATCGGTACAGCCGCCCATAAAACCGTTAGCCAGATCTGCACCCTGAAGTATTGCAGGAGATCGAAACATTTCATGGACTTCAATTACCGCCTTTGCCTGAGCAACTGCATTTACATTAAACGCACCCTGACCATATCCATATTTAACGGCTGCGTCGAGAACTGATTTTAAAGAAACTAATGCCATTTTTTTACCGCCTTTCCAATCCCCCATTACAACTGTCAACGCAAACGTTTGAATCATATTTCATTGAAAACTATCATGTTCAAACTATATACTTAATTTATCTAAATACCTGATAAGGAGGGATTTTTATGCTTATTACTATTAAAAACAACAATGTATCTGCAACAATTGATACCATGGGAGCACAGCTCATCTCACTTAAAGATAATAAAAATACTGAATATATATGGCAGCGAAATCCAGATATATGGAAGAACTGTTCTCCTATCCTTTTTCCTATTGTCGGAAACTGTCGGAATAATAAAACTATCATTAACGGACGTGCTTATGAAATACCTAAACACGGTCCCTGTAAAACAACAGAGTTTCATATGAAAGCAATAACGGAATCTACTGCATCTTTTGAAATAACAGAAAAAGATTTTCCGACAGATTGTTATCCCTATCCATTTCACCTTATTGTACACTACACTCTGCAAAATCAAACTCTGGATCTGACACTTGAACTGTCCAATTCCTCTGAAAAACCCATTTTTTATTGTATTGGACTCCATCCGGGAATTTGCTGTCCACTCCATGAGGGAGAAACTTTCGAAGACTATATTCTTCGTTTTGGGCGAAAACAAAATTTCGGATATCGAAGATACGATACAAAAAAACAGGAATTCGACATGTCACACGAATATCCTTTTCCCGGAAATCAAATTGAAATTCCTCTTTCCCGGGAACTATTTCTCCATGATGCAATCTGGTTTGACCGCCTCTCATCAAAAGAACTCTCGCTTATCAATCCCAAAACTGGTCATGGACTTGCTACATTCTTTCCAGATTTTGAGACTGTAGCATTTTGGACCAGCTTATCTAAAAATGCACATTACATATGCATTGAACCATGGAATGGATCTGCAATATGTTCTGATGAAGATAATGAATTTCTTCATAAAAATCATCTGCAGAAGCTTAATCCTGATGACTCAAAAAAATATACCATGCAGTTCTGTATCCTTTAAGGACACAGAACTGTCAGGCCTTTCCCGCCGAACCTGCCAGACGGATAATATCCTTAATATCTTCTCTCAAACGCTTCTCTGTATAAGAAGAAAGCTTCCATGCATGTCCCTCATCTTTTCCCTGCGCTAAACCATCTTTTACATAATTGATATAATTACAACGCACTTGTGTACCAAAATTGATTTTTGCCACACCTGCTTTGACAGCCTGCCGAATCAATGCCTCGTCCATTCCCGTACATCCATGGAGTACAAAAGGAATATCTGTGAACTCTCTGCATTTCTCCAGAATATCCACATGAATATCAACAGGTCCTTTATAGAATCCATGAGCATTACCTATCCCGATAGCCAAAGAATCTGGTCTGCAGAGCTCCAGATATTTTTTTACTATATCCGGATCCGCAATATTGGAAAGTCCATTCTGATGTCCCTGATCATCTAATCTTGCCAGCTCTCCTATCTCTGCTTCTAAAGGTACTCCAAATGCTCTGCAAACCCTGGCAACCTCTTCTGTTCTTTTTGCATTTTCCTCTACAGAAAACGCTGATCCATCATACATAATGGAAGTAAATCCGATATGTAGCATTTCCATACACCGTTCAAAACTATCACCATGATCAAGATGAATCGCTACTGGTACAGATACCTTTTCTGCCATCCATTTGGCAGTTTCAAAAAACCAGTCATGTCCTGAATATGAACCTGTATTCACATAATGGGCTAAAATTACAGGTGAATTCAGCTCTTCCGCTGCCATACAAATTGCACGAATAATATCATATGTGCCACCTTGTGTATTAATTGCCGGAACAGCGTACCCATTTTTGTATGCCTTATCCATCATTTCAAAGCTAGTTGTCAGCATATCGGTTCCTCCTCCATTTTATTAAATCTCAACAATTACTTTCAGGTAATCTGAAGGCTTTTTGATCATATCCTGAATGGTTGTCTCTACTTCATCTAACCTAATCATTTTGGTAATAAATGCATCTGTCGGAATTTTATTCTCATGAATCAGTTTGATTGCTTCTGGAAATTTCTTATTCGAATTTCTGGAAGGACAGATATCAATCTCTTTTTGCATCAAACGCACTGTATTAATAGCTACAGGATTATGCGGCCAGCCTACAAGGGCAATTCTTGCACCATGACATACGTAATTATGCATTTGTTCCAAAATCACTGGTGCGCCTGTACAGTCAATCATAGCCTCTGGCAATTTACCCTCTGTAACCTCCTTCAGATATTCTTCTATCCCACCTTCTTTTGAATTAAAAACATAAGGTATTCCACGTTCCTTCGCATAATCCAGTCTTTCCTGAATCACATCTATAAGAATTGGAAACGCGCCATAATTAATACAGGCATATGCTGCCATAAGACCAATTACGCCAGCTCCAAAAATAACAACTTTTTCTCCACTTTTCACTCTTGCACGTGTTGCTGCATGAAGTCCAATTGTAAATGGTTCTACTAACGCAGCATGTTTAAAGGTAAGATCATCAGGTAATTTATAAAGAAGCTGTACCGGATGCAAAAAATATTCTGCCATCATTCCGTCTTTATGTACTCCACATACATGAATATCTGCACAATTATTAAAGCGCTCTTCTGCACACATATGACATTTGTTACAGGGAACGTATGGTTCCAAAGCTACACGGTCTCCTACTTTCAATCCTTTATCATTTTCACCGATAGCTTCAATAATTCCCACACCTTCATGTCCCAGTCCATTGATCGGATACTTCATTGTAGGATTTACACCTCTGTATGCTGTTACATCAGATCCACAGATTCCGCACATCTCCATTTTTATAACAGCCTGACCAGGAACCAGCTCTGGCTTCGGAAGATCTTTGATCTCAAGTTTTTCTGGTTTTTCAATACATAATACTTTCATAAATTATTCTTCCTCCTTATCATTTTCACGAATATAATTCAATGCGTTTGGCATAATTCCTGTATTCCATCCACCATCAGCAAAAATAATCTGTCCTACAATATAATCAGATTCCTCACTTGCGAGAAAACAGGCAAGATTTGCAACCTCTGCTACCTTCCCGAATCTTCCAATAGGAGATACTGAAAGAATCTCTTCCTGATTAAGGATTCCTTGTCTTAATGGTTTTTCTACCATTTCTGTTTTAATCCATCCAGGTGCAATTGCATTTACCTTAATATTATATAAGGCCCATTCAGCTCCCAGCTGTTGCGTAAGGAGATTTACAGCCCCTTTGGTGATTCCATAAGGAGTCCTTCCTACATTAATCATCCTTGTATTTCCAGATGAAATATTAATAATACTTCCGCCCCCATCTTTCCTCATATATTTTCCAACTGCCTGGCAAGCGAAAAGCGGAGCTTTCATATTAATATCAATTACTTCATCCAAAACCTCCTCTGGAAGTTTCATGGTAGGACACGGCCTTGCAATACCTGCACAATTTACAAGTACATCAATATGACCATATTCTTCGTGAATTCTGTCTGCCATCTGAAAAATAGAACTTCTGCTTCTCAAATCAATCTGATAAAATCTGGCTGCTGTTCCTAGCTTTTTTGTAGCATTAGATCCTTCGGTTTCCAGAACATCTGCAATAACCACTTTGGCGCCTTCTTCTACATATTTTTCAGCGATTCCAAATCCAATGCCTCTGGCCGCCCCTGTTACCAGAGCGATTTTATTCTTTAGCCTCTGTTTCTGCATATGCTCATCATCCTTTTACCACCATTTAATTTTATCTGTGATATAATTTCTGTACTCAATAAATTTTGGATCTGTTATGTCTCTGGGTCTTGGAAGCTCAATTTTAACTTCTTCTTTAATCTTTGCCGGTTTATTTGTAAGTATCATAACTTTTTCTGCCAGATAAACTGCCTCTTCGATGTTGTGCGTAATAAAAATAACTGTACTTCCAAGCTCTTTCCAGAGACGAATCACCTCGTCTTCCAAATAAAAGCGCATTTTAACATCCATCTGCCCATAGGGTTCATCCATAAGAAGAAGATCCGGCTGCATGGCAAAGGAACGGCCGATAATAATACGCTGTTCTGCAGATACGGATAATTCTCCGGGATAAGATTTACGAAATTCCTGAAGTCCCATCAAGTCTAAAATTTGATCAACCCTTTTTTTAATTTCCTCCTTTGGAAGCTTTTTTATTTTTAATCCATAAGCAATGTTATCCTCAACAGTCAGCCACGGAAGAGCACTTGGCTCCTGAAAAACAAACGAAATATTATGCTTTTTCGGATCTGCTGGAACTCCATCAATATACAGATCACCGGAGGTAGGCATATGTATCCTGGTCAAACAGTTCAAAAATGTACTTTTTCCGCATCCAGTTGGACCTACTACACATACAAATTCTCCTTTGCGGATATGAAATGACATATCATCCAGAACCAAAAGATCTCCGAATTTTTTTGTAAGATTTTTTACTTCGACTTTAATCGGTCTTGTATCTTCGTTTGGCATAATCTCCTCCCTCTAAATTGATAAATCCGTATTGTCAGAAATTACTGTCCTGAGATCCAGGAATTCCTTACTTACCATGTCTCTAGGTCTGGAAATGTCAATGGGATATACTTTTTTCACCTTGGCCGGACAATCACTGAGAAGAATGATCCTGTCTCCAAGATAGCACGCCTCCTCAATGTTATTTGTAACAAAAATAATCGTCCTCTTTTCCTTTTCCCATATTTTCAAAAGGTCTTCCTGCATCTGATATCTTGTCTGCGCATCCAGTTTTCCAAAGGGCTCATCCATAATCAAGAGCTTTGGATCCGCAGCATAAGCTCTTGCAATTCCAACACGCTGCTGCATGCCACCAGAAAGTTGCTTAGGATAATATTCTTCAAATCCTTTAAGTCCTACCAGTTCTATATAATGTTTTGCAATCTCTCTCCTCTTTTCCTTTTCCATTCCCCGAAATTTAAGAGCAAGCTCCACATTCTCAATAACTGTTTTAAAAGGCATCAGCGCCAGTTTCTGGAAAACCATCCCTATCTCAGGATTCAAACCTTTCCATTCCTGTCCATTATATATAATCTGGCCTTCCGTCTGTTCTTCCAAACCTGACATAATATTTAAAAGTACTGTTTTTCCACATCTTCCCGGTCCAAGTATTACAAGGAATTCTCCATCATAAACATCCAGACTTACGTCCTCGATTGCTGTAAAATATCCTTTCTTTCCAAAAAAAGTTTTAGAAAGATTCCTGACCTCCATTCTTTTATTTAATTGTTCCATGGACACACCACCTTCTCAAGTTTCTGCAAAATCGTAGATAATAATGCTCCGATAATTGCAATTGTAATTACAGAAACCATTACTAACGATAAGTCACTTCCCTGCCAGCCTCTTGTTACCAAAGATCCCAGACCGGCATTTGCTCCGAGCATTTCTGCAGCCAGAACTGTTGTCCATCCGGAGCTTACAGATGTACGAATTCCTGCAAAAATAGAAGGAAGTGCTGTAGGAATTACAATTTCTTTTAAAATTTGTCGATTTTTCCCTCCAAATATTTGACCTACCTGTATATTTATTCTGTCAACCATCTCGATTCCTGTTGATGTATTAATTACAAGAGGTACAAAAGTACCAATAAAAACAAGCAGGATTTTTGGAAACTCACCAATTCCAAACCACATGATCACAATTGGAATCCAGGCAATTGGAGGAATCGGACGAATCACCTCAAAGATACTTCCAAAAAATGCTCTGGCCTTTTTATTCCACCCAATTAGAATTCCAAAAGCTATGCCAAAAACCCATGACACCAGAAGTGCCAGAAGAACTCTTCTTAAGCTTGCCCATGCATGACCAAATAGTGTCGTTTTTGCAATAGGCTTTGTAAAAGTTTTTACCAAACGCTCCCAGACCTGAGCCGGAGAAGGCATTAACTCCGGATTAAATGCGGAAAAGGATATCCAGCCTACGGCAATAAGAACAACAGCCAGTACAGGGAGGCCCCAATATAGGATGCTATGGACAGCCTTTTGTTTTGTTGTTTTCTGATCCATCTCCTTACCCTCCTAACGATTTATTTTCCAGCGAAGGAAATATTTCTCAGCCCTTGACAGAAGCATTGATAAAAATGCTCCGATAGCTCCAATTACAACCATACCTACAATTACAATATCAGGGCGTGCAACTGTTCTTCCAATTTGAATCATATATCCAAGACCTGCACTCGCTGCCAGCATTTCTGCTGCAACCAACGTTGACCATGAATTTCCAAGCGCAACTCTGATTCCCGCAAATACCATTGGAAGAGAAGAAGGAACCCCTACCTTCCAAAATATTTCATAATTAGGAGCTCCAAAAGTTCTGGATACATCAATCAAAGTTTGGCTTGTAAGCTTGATGCCTGTATAAGAATTAATAACGCAGGGAACAAATGCTGTAAAAAAAATAATTAACGCTTTTGCCTTTAATCCTACTCCCATCCATACAACAACCAGAGGAATCCAGGCTATAGGCGGCACGGGACGAATCAATTCAAAAATGGGTCTAATAAAACGGTCTGCATAAGTCCACCACCCCATAAGAAGTCCCAGGGGAACCCCTATTACAATTGCCGCAAGAAAACCTGAAAGGGCAACCTGAAGAGATGCCATAATGTTTACTCCCAACATATTTCCATCAGGAGCTTTATTATTTATTTTAAAAATCAAAGTATTCAGAATACGAGTAGGCGCAGGAAGCAGTCTCTCATTTACTAATCCCAGCACAACAGCCAGCTGCCAGATTACCAAAACAGAAAGTATGCCTGCTGCACTCAACAGAACATACTTTAAGTTTTCTTTCTTTTTATTCTGACGCCAGAGCTGCAGCTGATCTTCCAGATTTTGTTTATCCTTATTCATTCAGCTGTCTCCTTTTATCTTCTATTTTGACTCATCAAGTACTTCTTTCAGAAGGGTACTGTCAACATGTCCGGCAAATTTTTCATCATCACCTTCCATATAGTTTCCTACACTGATAAAGAAGTCCAATACATCCATCAAATTACTTTCCATCTCGGAGTATTCTGAGCCTTCTGCTTTTGTTTCCATCATCTGTACCGCTTCATCTAATGTATAATATTTATCTGCCTGCACGTATTTTTCTACAATTTCCGGTTCCATAGAACTTCCATTTTCATCGTTCATATCTACGCAGTACTGTACAACTTCTTCGGTATTTTCTGCCATCCAGTCAAGAGTTTTGAAGTAAACTTTCATAAAAGCTTTCATTGCTTCATATTTTTCTTCATCCTCATAACTGTTTTTGTTTGCAACAAAGTTACACATCAGGCCCGAATCAACCAGAGGACCACTTGCTACTGCTGTATACTCTTCTGTATTCTCCAGCATTTTAAATGTACCGCCGCTGCCTGTAAGCACACATGCATCGCCTTCTCCAGCCAGAAATGCACTATAAGCTGTTGCCGGATCCATTGCGATAAATTCTACGTCATTTTGTGTCAGTCCAAAACCTTCCAGCATTTTAATCAGAACATACTGCGTTACACTTCCTGTATTACATAAAATAGATTTTCCTTTCCATGTTTCCGCATCACCATAGATTTCTTCGTTTATGCTGTTGTTTCCCTGTCCAGCTTTTACAATATCTGAATCACTTCTTGCAAATACATATTGAGTTCCATCATCTGTATTACTAGCCCCAAGAATTTTTGCATCATATCCAAGTACGCCAGCAATTACTCCGCCCACACCTGTGCATCCGATGTCCCATCCGTCTGAGGAAAGTGACTCCATCTGAACCGGTCCATTAGTAAAGAGAACCTCTTCTATTTCAAGATTTTCTTCTTCAAACCAGCCTTCCTGTTGTGCAATGTATACTGGAAGCCAGTTTAAACTTCCTCCAATTCCGGAAACAGTCAGAGAATAACCATCATCTGCCATTACCGGCTGTGTCGCCAGCCCTGCACACATAGCTGTTGTTAATGCCAATGCTACCATTTTCTTTACCTTCATGTTTTACCTCCACTTCTTGTTTGTGTCATTTGTTACTTTTTCCCATTTCTCTGTTCTTTTTATGAGTTTATAGTAGCATTTTATATAGGCAAAAACAATAATATTTTACTCAAACGTTTGCTATATTTGTTAAAATATGGTATAATTTGTAAAAATCTCCTTTTCTCTTGTTCAAAATTTTTCTAAAAGGAAGGAGCCTTTCCATGACATTAAAAGAAATTGCTCAAGAAGTAGGGGTTTCTATATCCACTGTTTCACGAGTAATCAATAACACAAGTTCCAAGGCAGCCAGCCCGGAAGTAAAAGAACGTATTTGGGATGTTGTCCGCCGCACAGGATACATTCCTAATTCAGCGGCCCAAAACCTAAAACTTGGACAATCTATGTCTAAATCACACTCGCATTCTCTTTTCTGTCTCTTTGCAAGAACTCCTGATGATCCAAATGACCCTTTTTTCTCTTCTCTGGCAAGGAGTATAGAAGTAGAAGCATATAAACAAAATTATATTGTTAAATCATCATTTACATCATTTGATATCAATAAAGCAGAAACATACCGAATGATTCTGGATAATGATGTAAGCGGAGGCGTTGTATTGGGTCGTTGTAATAAACCTACTCTTAAATTTCTTAAACAACATTTTCGAAATGTAGCATACACGGGATTAAACGGCATTGATGCTGAGTTTGATCAAATTCTCTGCGACGGATATGATGCAAGTATTTGCGCTATGAAGTATTTAATTGAACTCGGACATAAATGTATCGGATACATAGGCGAAACCTCGTCAGAAAACCGCTATCAGGGTTATCGGGACATACTTGCACAGCATGGTCTGCCATTTAATAATTCTTTTGTTGCTCCTGTTCCATTTTCTTCAAATGGAGGATATGATGGTGCAAAAAAATTATTGTCTCAGTCAAACAATCTGACTGCCATTTTCTGTGGTAATGATATTACAGCAATCGGTGCAATCCGTGCTATTAAAGATCTTGGACTAAAAATACCTAAAGATATTTCTGTTATCAGCATTGATGATATTGATATTGCCCAGTATCTGTCCCCTACACTCACTACAATACAGGTGCCGGTAGAATCTATGGGAAGTATGGCTGCCAAAATATTAATTGACCGGATCCACGGAGGGCACACTCTTCCCATGAAAGTAAATTTCCCCTGCCATCTGGCAAAACGAGAAAGCTGCGATAAACCACGCAAATAAACTTTACACAAACAGTTCTGTTATAAAGGAGATTAATTATATGAAAAAAGGATTATACATGGAATGTTCTTCAGGAATAAGTGGTGACATGAGTGTTGCCGCTCTGCTCGGCTTGGGCGCTGATCCTCATAAACTTACAGAGACTTTAAAAACACTTCCTCTTCAAGGTTACCAAATACAAATAAAAACTGTTGTAAAATCTGGAATTTCAGCGTATGACTTTAATGTGATTCTTGATTCTTTACACGAAAATAATGATCATAATATGGAATATTTATATGGGCATTCCCATCATGCTCCCCATGAACACAATAACTCTGCCCATACTTCAATAGAGACAACACAGCACATACATAACCATTCCGAACACATCCATCGCAGTCTTTCTGATATTTTTCAGATACTGGAAGCCAGTTCTATGACTCAGACAGCTCTATATACAGCAAAAAAAATATTTCAAATCTTGGCAGAAGGGGAATCTGAGGCTCACGGAATACCCATTGAAAAAGTACATTTTCATGAAGTGGGCGCTATAGATTCTATAGTAGATATTGCCAGTGTTTCTATTTGTCTGGATATGCTGGGGTATAAGGAAATATTTGTTCCTGTATTGTGCGATGGTACTGGAACTATTCGATGTCAGCATGGTATTCTGCCTGTTCCGGTTCCTGCTGTTGCTAACATTACAAAGCGGTATCAAATTCCTCTTTCTATCCAACCAGTTCAGGGAGAACTTATTACACCTACCGGAGCTGCTATTGTTGCTGCTATTTTTACGTCTTGTAAACTGCCTACCTCTTTCCATATTATAAAGACTGGTATTGGAGCTGGAAAACGAGATTATAAAAATACTTCCGGAATTTTACGACTTATGGAAATTGAATATATCTGATTTTAATGATATTAATAAAACCTGTAATTCTATATTGCATATAGGAGTACAGGTTTTGTCTTAGTTCATATAGTGCTGTAAAGAGGCTCTTTACAGGTTTTTCGCAGGTTTTATGAATTTATCACATTTCACCTGAAATCGTCACAATATAAAAATTTGGTGTCGGCTTATATGGCTCTAAGTCGTTAATCTCTTCACCGCAGACACTCAAAGAGTGGGGATTTAGAGACTGGGAAAAAGCATAATTTGTGAAAAGTAAAGATTTTTTAACAGTAACAAGCAATAAATCTTTTATAGAAAAGATTAATGGTTTACAACATAGTCATAAAACGATATAATTTGACTATAAAAGAACGGAGGTATCACCATGCAGACTTTACAGGAAAGAATTAGACCATCAGCCGATTTAAGAAATCATTACAGTGAAATATCAAAGCAATGCAGAGAAGGACGAGAGGCCGTTATTATCACTGTCAATGGAAGAGGAGATACAGTATCACTTGGATATGAAGAATACAATCGTATGAAGGCAAGGATAGAACTGCTGGAAATTCTTGCAGAAGCAGAAGAAGATGTAAGAGTAGGCAGAGTTGCGCCGATGAAAGATACATTTTCCAATTTGCGTGCAATATTAAAGGAGAAAAGAAATGAGTAATTATACAGTAATCAGAACGGATACTGCGGATGCTCTCATTCATAAGATTACTCTTGATATTGCCGAAAAATTTGGTGTAGATGTTGCATTAGAGAGGTTGGATAAACTCGAAGAACAGATACTGCTGCTTGGAGAAGATCCGCATATAGGATCAGATCCTCGTTATATGATTCTTCGCAGACAGGGCTATAAGATTTTGATTACAGAAAAAAATCTGGTATTTTATAAAATTGATGAATACCAGAAAATTGTCACTGTATATGCAGTTGTTGATCAAAGACAAGATTATTTGAACATTATCAGAGGATTATAAAGAAAAACCGCCGTAAAACCTGTAAAATCAGGGAAAGTCTGGACTTCACAGTTTTTTCACAAAATAATTAGCACTCACCTCTTGACTCTGCTAGTAACAAGTGTTATATTACATACAGAACAAAGGAAGGGAAATAAAAAGATACAAAACCTGCATCTTTCGTTTCCTGAAACCTCCCGGTTCCGTAATAACACATATTAACATAGATAATAAAAAAAGGAGAGATGACTTATGTTAATGCCTAGTATTTTTGGAGAAAACTTATTTGATGATGACTGGATGAACTTTGGATTCAATGACAACTTCTGGGGAAAGAAAAATCCATTATATGGAAAACATGCTCAGAACATGATGAAAACAGACGTCCGCGAAAAAGACGACAGCTATGAACTTGATGTTGATCTGCCAGGCTTTAAAAAAGATGAAATCAAAGTTCAGCTGAAAGACGGCTATCTTACCTTATCCGCTGCCAAAGGTCTTGACAAAGATCAGCAGGATAAACAGGGCAATTACATCCGCAGAGAGCGTTATGCAGGCACTATGAGCAGAAGCTTCTTTGTAGGAGAGGATGTTGCCCAGGAAGATATCCATGCAAAATATGAGGACGGCATCCTGAGGCTTTCTGTACCAAAGAAAGCGCCGAAAAAAATAGAAAACACCGGCTATATTTCAATTGAAGGCTGATGCTTTCATCTTCTCTTTATTCTCCGGGGTCTTTCAGACCCCGGTTTTTATATACCTTATTCTGACTGGCGGCTCTGTATCTCGCTTACATTCTCAGCCGTTACTTTCTGATAGGGAAGACGAATATATTTTCCATCCTGAAGCGTATATTCAGGACTGAGGTCCTTTTTCAGAATAAGAGAGCCCGCCAGCTCCAGCATTCCCTGGGCCTGTCCTTTTGCATCATTCAGAACAGTGCCAAGAAGCTCTCCCTTTTCTACGGCTTTCAGCCCTACATCTGTTCCGTCAACTCCCAGAATCACCGGCCAGTTATCTGACTGACTGTCTATTCCACGGGCTTTAAGAGCATCAGCGGCTCCCAGAGCCATATCGTCATTATTGGCAAGTATCACTTCTATCTCATCTCCATAAGAATTAAGAAACGGCGTTATTTTATTAGAGGCCTGATCTCTGTTCCAGTTGGCAATCTCATCAGCAAGCTTTTCTACTGTGTATCCACTTTCTGTAATTTTATTGATCACGGACATACTGCGTACCATGGAATCATTATGTCCTGCCTCGCCTTCCAGCATCACATATTGAAGAATGCCGTCCCCGTTTTTGTCAATAGATGCAAAATCCTGATTGCATTGTTCTACCAGGATTTCTCCCTGAAGCTGCCCGGATTCAAAAGCATCTGCCCCTACATAATATAGCTCCTCCCAGCGTTCCAGATCTTCTTTCACCAGCTCTCTGTTAAAAAATATCACTGGAACATGATTACTTTTTGCTTTTTCAATAATGATGGAAGCGTCCGTTCTGTCAACCAAATTGATGCAGGCAAGATCACATCCTTCTTCAATAAAATTTTCCATTTGATCATTTTGAGTAAACTGACTCTGATCTGCATTCTGAATATCCAAAGTAATGGAAATTCCCCAGTCCTTTTCCTTTTCTCTGGCATATGACTGAAGCTGGGAAATGATTTCTGACATAAATGTATCATATTGATCGTACACACTGACACCGATCTTTATGCTCTGCGGCTGTATTTCCGCAGTCTTTTTGCTGCCCGAACATCCGCTGAAAACTACTGTCATACAGCATATTCCTGCCAGGACCCATGTTCTTTTTTCCCTGTTCACTTTCCCTTCCTCCTACGGATCAGATATCCGAGAACAGCAAACGTTCATTTTCATCTTCATACAGAGATTTCTTTGTTACTGTTCTGTATCTGATGCTGGTATTTTTCTCTATCCACTCTTTTTTCTTATTTTCTACCAGGCAGGTAAGCCCCTGATATCCCATGTTAAATTCATTTTGATAAACCAGCATGGAAATATCTTCGTTATCCAGAGCATTTACCGTCTGAGCAGTGTTTCCTGTCCCATATATCCTGCAGATATTTCTATTTTCTCCCCGGGTCTGACTGCTCTCTTTCCACAGTGCGGCTGCCCGTTCTGTTGCACTTTTATCCAGGGTTACCAGATAGGAAATCTGGTCAAAAAGACTGGCGCTGAACTCTCCGCCAAGACTGCTTATCAGCACACTCTGTTCTGCCTGCTCCAGTGTATCTTTCAGGCCTTTATAGCGCAGGCTCACACTGTCCCTCTGCATATTTTCTGTTATGATCGTTACCTTCCTGGGGTTTCCTGTCTGTTCCATATCCTGAAGAACAGCCTCCCCCAAGGCCTTTCCCATAGCATAATCATCAGACCGGATCACAGGAAAAGAATCTCCTGCGCCTGTTTCCACAAAAATAATCGGAATAGAAATCATCATATTTTCCAGGACTTCCTGAATCTCCCGGCTGTTTACAGCAGCCATTAAAATACCTGAACTTTTTCCGCGGATCTCCTTATTTACTTCCTTTATCTGATCTTCTGCCGTATCATTTTCTGAAAGATAAATATAATTTACATCTACGTTCAGATCTTCTTCTGCCTGCATGATTCCCTGAATAAGAGTCCCCCACTCATCCTCTGTATTCTGATAAAGAATCACTGAATAAACATCCGAAGACTCTTTTTTCCGGGCAAAAACCCCGTAGTAATACAGGCCGCCCAGCGCGATCACAGCAGCCAGAAGGAGCGCCAGACTTTTCCACTGAAACCGTTTCTTTTTCATTGTCTGTCCCCCTTCTCCACACTGGAAGTCTCTTCTGTTTTGGGAAGATGAATCCTTACAGTTGTTCCTTCGTCCGGCTCGCTTTCAACCTCCAGGCCATACTCTGAGCCAAAATAAAGCTGAATACGCTGATGCACATTTTTCAGCCCGATTCCGGAGCCCCGGCTCCGGGTTCCAGATTCTTCTGTGAGAAGTCCGGCAACCTGCTCCTCCGGCATTCCCGGACCATTATCCGCCACCTCTATAAAAAGTTCCTGATCTTTTGTATAGGCTCTGATATAAATTTCTCCCTCGCCGTCCATATATTCCATTCCATAATAAATTGCATTTTCGATCAGAGGCTGGATGATCAGCTTAATCGTTCTGTACTTTTCAATGCCTTCTTCCACCTCAAAAAAAGAAGTAAATTTGTTCTTATATCTGTACTTCTGGATATCCAGATAGCTTCCTGCATGCTGCAGTTCCTCCCCTACTGTAATGATATTTCTTCCTCTGGAAAGGCTGATACGGAACAGCTTTCCAAGCGCATGTACCATAAATACAGCGTCCTGATAGCGTTCACTTTCTATCATCCACATAATAGAATCCAGGGTATTATAAAGAAAATGAGGATTGATCTGAGACTGAAGGGCATCCAGCTCACTTTTTCGCTTTTCTTCCTGCTCTTTTACAATGTCATCTGTCAGTTTCCGCAGCTGTTCCACCATAGACCGAATGGTATTTCCCAGATGCTGAATTTCCGAAGAACCTCCAATATAAATTTCAGGTTTCTGATCCACCCCGATAGCTTTTAGAGAATTTTCCAGTTTTTTCAGAGGTTTGACAATTCGTACAGCCACAAACTGATTGGCAAATATCATCAGACATACAGCCAGGATAATAATGATCACAGCCATAATTTCTGTTCTGTTAAAATCCTGGAACAGTCTGTCTGCCGGAGTTACACTGACAATTTTCCACCCGGTATAGCCCACTGTTTTTACCACAACTGTCCTGTCTTCGCCCTGAAATCTTTCTTCATATACACCGTCCTCGTAGTGACTGGCTACCATATTATTTTCTTTCAGCATATTGGAAAAAATAAGGTTCTGTTTGGGATGATAAATTATCTCACCAGCACTGTTAATAAGATAAACATACCCCATATCCTGGCTGTTGATCTCTGTAAAAAGCTGTCGTATTCCGCTGAAATTCATGTCAACCAGCAGAATCCCACCGGATATTTTACCTTCTGTGGTAAGCTCAACTCCTCTGCTTAAAGACACTACCCAATAATAGCGTCCATTGCTGTTCTCAAAAATATTCTGAACATGAAGCTCTGAAAAATGAAGATTTTCCATTTTATTCTGGGCGCTGGTAAACCAGCTCTGCTGTGTGATATCTACATTATTTTTTACGTTTCCCACAGGCGCTGCTCCCAGCAGCTCACCATTCCCTGAAAAACATGCGATGCTTACAAGACTGTCTTTATTTACCTCATAAAGAAGGTTCAGTTCATGAGAAATATCATCCTTGCTCATGTCTACTTTTTTGATCACATTATAATACATGGCATCAGAAATGCGCATCATGCTTCGAAGATAATTGTTCAGATTGATTTCCACCTGATTTACAAGCTGACGGGTATCATTCAGCATCATTTCCTTTGCTGCTCTGCCATAGCTCTGATAAAGAAAAACACCAATAAATACCATTCCAATCAAGGCAACCAAAGTAAAAGAAGCTGAGATCACAAACTGCAGATCCCGTCGTTTTATATGGCAGACAAGCTGATTCCATTTATTTTTTATGTACTTCATAAACCCATAACTCTTTTAATTTTAATCCTCATTCTTCTCCTTTACAGACATCTCTGCCCTGTATTTTGACGGGGAAATTCCATACTGCTTTTTAAATACATAGCTGAAATAATTGGGCTCCATATACCCCACTCTGGACGCAATGATATATGTTTTATCCTCTGTTGTACGAAGAAGCTCCAGCGCATGTTCCAGACGTATTTTTGTCAGATAAGCTACAAAACTCATGCCCACTTCTCTTTTAAATATTGTGGAAAAATAGGCGGCGCTTACATTCAGACAGCGGCACAGACTGTCCGCAGAAAGGTCGCTTTCTTTATAGTGTTCCTCAATATATGCCTTTGCCTGCTCTGTCAGCCGTGCTGCCGAATCCCGCCTTTCATGCCTGAGAACATGGCGCAGATTGGTACACACTTCCTGCAGCCATCCTTCCAGTTCCTCAACTGTTACCATCCTGTAAAGCTCCTGCCATGAGCCTGCATGGTCTCCAAAAATCTGGCTGGGCTGAAGCTTATACGCCCGTCCGATCTTCATAAGCTCAGACAAAAGTTCCATAAAAAGAAGCTGATACTGTCCCGGAGAGATCGGTTCCTTCCGGATACTGTCCATAATCTGAGCAATGGCTGCATTTGTTTCGTCCCTGTTTCCCAGCTTCACTGCATGAACCAGGTTCTGAAACTCATGCTCTGTGACAAGGATATTTTCTTCCGAGCAGGACTCAATATCATTGATATAAAGCACCTGGCCGCTTCCCAGAATACTTCTGTATTCCATGGCGTTTACTGCCTCTTCATAAGAAGTATGCAGAGCGTCTGTATTGGCGCAGATCTGTCCCACAGCAGCTGTCACAGATGACTTCAGAACACGGAAGCCCATTTTGCAGATCTGGTCCAGATGATAGAGAACCTGATCGATTTCTTCTCTTTCATCCAGCATAAAAATAACAATTACCTGATCCAGAAAAGCCGTACTGAAAAACCGGGTTCTGTTCTTCAGATAATCCTGAACCATATCCTTTAAGGACAGCGTAAACAGCTGTGCCGGCTGCGGCTGCTCTTCTCTTGGATTTACATCCATATACAGTGCAGCTACCACATAAAAAGGAGAATCCAGACATATTTCATAGGTTTCCATCATAGCTCTGGCCCGTTCTCCTGCAATCCGTCCTTCCAGGATCCCCATAACAAGCTGCTCCCGCATGGCAGGAAGACTTTTTCGATAATACTCTGACAGCCTGTTCAGATTCCTGTATTCATCATACTCCTGATCCAGCTTTTTCCGGACTTTTGAAAACGCAGCCTCCATATCTCCTGCGCTGATCGGCTTCAGAAGATATTCTTCTGCTTCCAGGTGAACCGCTTCTCTGGCAAACTCGAAATCATCAAACCCGGAATAAATGATCACTTTCATATTCCGGTAGCTCTGCTTCAGATTTTTGCACAAAGTAAGTCCGTCCATATAAGGCATTTTAATATCTGTCATAACCACATCTATATGAAGCTGCTCTGCCATTTCCAGGGCTTCCTGACCATTTTCTGCGGTTCCCGCCAGACAGAATCCCAGCGCCTCCCAGTCGATTTTTTTCTTCATTGCCTGAAGAACATCAGCCTCATCATCCACAAGCAAAACATTATATAATTCCATAAGATTTCCTCCCCATTATAAAAATATTATACCATGGGAATCCTGTTTTATAAACGGATTTTTGAACACAGAAAAATGCCTTCCTGTATTTTTTCACCTTAAAAACGCACAAATTTCAGCCTCCGTTTTTGTATTATTTTTACAAAAACAAAAAATATTTCTTTCATATATTGACAAAAAATTACACAAAGTACATAATACGCTTATAAATTGGTTCAACCAATGAGCCACCATACCAAAGGAGGAAGCACAATGACAGATAACCAGGATTTACTGGCAATGACCCATCTGGGAGAAGATCCCTCCAAATACATGAAGTCTGTAACACCGCCGATCTTTATGAACTCTCTTCATGTATTTGACTCAGTGGATGACTATTTCTCTGTAGATATTTTTAAAGATGAATATTACTACGGAAGAGCATCTAATCCAACTGTAACCATTCTTGAAAAAAAACTTGCCGCACTGGAACATGGAACCAGAGCTGTTGTTTTTTCTGCAGGAATGGCAGCCTGCGCCGCCGCAATCCTCGCTGTATGTAAAACCGGAAGCCATGTGATCTGTATGAAAGCAAGCTATGGTCCTGTACAGCATCTTCTCAATGATTTCCTGAAAGAAAAAATGGAGATCAGCGTAACTTATGTGGACGGAACCGATCTGAAGGATTTTGAAAATGCGATCCGTCCGGAAACAGACCTGATCATTCTGGAAAGCCCGTCCACCCTTATTTTTTCAGTTGTAGATCTTGAAGGTGTAGCAAAGCTTGCCCATGCACACGGTATCAAAACATATATCGACAACACCTACTCCACTCCGGTATTCCAGAAGCCGCTTGATATGGGAATTGATATTGTTATGCACACCATGACAAAATATATCGGTGGTCACAGTGATCTGATCGGTGGTGTTCTGATCTCCAAGGATGACGAATTTATGAAAAAAATCATGGTTCAGAGAGACTGGTTCGGAGGTGTACTGGGACCTATGGAAGCATGGCTTGCAATCCGCGGTCTGCGTACCCTGGATGTGAGAATGCAGAGACATTATGAAACTGCTATGAAAGTAGCTGAATTTCTGGAAAATCATCCAAAGGTAAAACATGTATACTATACAGGATTAAAATCTCATCCTCAGTATGAGCTTGCACGTAAGCAGCAAAAAGGAGAATGCGGTCTGATGAGTATTGAGATTGACGGTTCTGCAGAAGACACTGCAAGGTTTGTGGACAGCCTGAAGATCTTTGAACGTGGCTGTTCCTGGGGTGGCTTTGAAAGTCTTGCTATTGCCTATACTTATAACTGGAGTGAAGAAGAACAGGCTTTTCATAACCTGAGCAGAAGCATTGTGAGACTTCACTGTGGGCTGGAGGGAGCTGAAAATCTCATTGCAGATCTTTCACAGGCTCTTGATAAAATCTGATTGAGAGGACTTAATTATGGGAGAGAATACCAACGGAAAAACTAAAAAAACACCGGGGCTCGGACTTGCGCTTCTGCCGCTGGCGTTCATGTTTGTAGTATTGTTTTTGGGGTTAATTATTTTCAGCATAGATATTAAGATCTTACTTCTTATCTGTGCAGCATTTACCATTGTTTTATGTCTCCTTCTGGGCTATACCTGGAAGGATGTGGAAAATGAAATTGTAGATAAGCTGGCAAAGGCTTTTCCTGCTATCATGATCCTGATCACTGTAGGACTGATGATCGGCGCGTGGATCGTCAGCGGAACTATCCCGTTCCTGGTTTATATCGGACTTCAGATCATTAATCCAAAATTTATCATTGTAACCTCTTTCCTTGTAACAGTGATTCTTTCTGTCAGCACAGGAACCTCCTGGGGTGCTGCCGGAACTGTAGGCGCAGCTCTCATGAGTGTTGCAGCGGGCATGGGCGCTCCTCTTCCTGCAGTAGCAGGCGCAATTGTTGCAGGAGCTTATTTCGGAGATAAAATGTCTCCTCTTTCTGACAGTACCAACATGTCCGCCATTGCCAGCGGAACAAACCTTTATAAGCACATCGGGCATATGTTTTACACAACAATCCCCGGTTTTGTCATCAGCTGCGTGGTTTATGTGATTGCCGGAATTTCTTTTGCCGGAAGCGGAGAAATTTCACAGGTTGACTCTATCATCACCACTCTGGCAGAGCTTTTTGACCTGAGTATGCCGGTAGGCCTTCTGCTGCTTGTACCGCCTGTAATTGTTGTTGCAGGCTCCCTCTTAAAGAAGCCTACCATTCCTGTTATGATGATCTCCTCTGCCGTAGCAGTAGTGATCGCAATGACAGTTCAGGATTTTTCCTTCCAGACCTGCGCAACAAGTATGGTAAGTGGATTCAAAATGGAAATGTTTACTGATCCGTCTCTGAATCTTGCAGGAATTGTCCAGGAAGTTCCAAACCTTCTCCAGAGAGGCGGTATGGCTTCCATGATGAACACAGCGCTGATGGCATTCTGTGCTTTTGGATTTATCGGAGCGCTTACTGTCTCCGGATGTCTGGATGTGATCCTCAGCCACATCATGAAGCACATTCATGGTACCGGACAGCTTATTACTGTTACTGCTCTTCTGGGCGTGATCATTATCACTGTAATCGGAGAGGCCTCTGTTACCTTCCTGATGATCGGAGGACTGTTCCGGGAAGAATATATTAAACGTGGTCTTGAAACAAAGAATCTTTCCCGTACACTGGAAGACAGTATCACTGTTGTGGAACCTCTGGTTCCCTGGTCACTGGCAGGTGTTTACATGACTTCCACTCTGGGAGTTCCTACTGCTCAGTACGCTCCATGGGCATGTCTTTGCTACACAGGTGTTATTTTTGCCATTATCTGGGGCTTTACCGGATTTGGTATTGCCAAAATTAAAAAGGGCGGAGATAACTACGACGAATATGTGGAACTGACAGGAAAAGAATTATAAAATAAACAGACAGGAACCGACATTGATATCAAATAGGTTCCTGTCTGTTTTTATAACCTGCTGTTTTTCCAGAATCTGTTCCGGTAAACGATTCTGTCTAAAACCAGCACACTTCCTATATAGTACTCCTGTCCAACTATTTCTGTCTGGAATGATCGAGCAGACTAAATCCATGCTCCAGGATTTCATCAACAGCTGCCAGAGCCGCCGCAGAATTAGAATTAAAAATCGCTTCTGCAAGCTGAAAATGCTGCGGGATCGTTGCAAGCCACACAGAATCATTTTCACCATCAGCATTCTCCCGCTGTACAAAACGCCTGTCACGGATTCCCTGGATCACCTGATGCACAGCCTTATTTCTTCCCATTTCATAAAGCTCTGTATGAAAGCTGTAATCCAGCGTGTGGCTGTAAATATTACGGGAATGCTTTTCCATAAGCTCAGATGCAATAGAAACGAGTCTCTCTTTTTCCTCCTGAGTTCCCCTGCTGATGGCATTCAGAACAGCCTGATGATCCAGGATCGTCTGAAGTTCCTGCAACTCTTCTGTTGTACATTCTGTCAGGCGGACAGAAATGGCGCTGTGTTCTCCATATGGATCTTTTACAAAAACCCCGCTTCCTGTTTTGACATAAATAAGTCCTCTGTCTTCCAGAATACGAAGGCCTTCTCTGACAGAATTACGGCTTGTCTGAAGCATTGCCGCCATGTCCCTCTCAGATGGAAGCTTATCATCCGGCTGCAGATTGTTCAGTTTTATATAACTGTAAACAGCATCAGAAATTTTCAGATAAAGTGAGTCCTTTTCAACAGGTTTCAATAAAACATCATTTTTTTTCATATTCTCCTCTTTTTCGACTAATTGCATTATTTTTTCGAATTAACAAGTTCCAGAATCTCTTCTGCATTGTCCTGTGTCACTTTTACGTAATCAACCAGGGTAACGGGCTCTGTTTCCTCACCCTTCAGAAACTTTACAGCAAGCTCTGCCGCCCCATGAGACTGACTGAAATAATCATTAAAAACCGTGCCTGTAAACTCTCCGTCAACAACACTCTGAACCGCTTCTTCCAGAGCGTCAACTCCTGCCAGATAAATATCCTCTCCCACAGTTCTGTCAGCCTCCCGGATTGCCTCCAAAGCCCCAAGCGCCATGGCGTCATTATTACAGAACACCACTTCTATCTCATCTCCAAACTCATCAAGAGCTTCCTCCATGATCTTCTGTCCCTGTGACTGATTCCAGTCTCCTCTCTGGGCCAGAAGCTCCCTGGTCTCCACTCCTGCATTTTCAAGAGCTTTCACAGAATAGGCTGTTCTGTACTGAGTATCAATATTTTCCGGTTCGCCCTGAATCATAATATAGGAAACCTCTCCGTCACCGTTCACATCGCCTTTATTCTCTGTTTCTGCAATCTCTTCTCCCTGAAAAATACCGGACTGCCTTGCGTCTGCGCCAATATAAGCTGCCTGGATCCCCTCCAGATCCCATCTTTCCATTTCCATGGAATCCGGCTGACGATTTATATAAACAACAGGAATCCCTGCCTCGCTGCAAAGATCTGTTATCATGGGAGCCGCAGAGGCGTGAACCAGATTCAGGATCATCACATCTGCCTGATCCGCAATAAATCTTTCAATCTGATCTGTCTGCTTCTCCTGATCGTTTTTTCCATCTTCCACAATGATATTTTTTTCATCAAAACCCAGTTCCTCTGTCAGATAACGTACAAGTTCTGTTCGATAATACAAAGTCATAAACGTATCGTCAAACTGATAAATGGAAATCCCGATCTTTGTATTTTCTGTATCTATGCCCTCCATATCCGGCTTTTGCACAGCAGTCTCTTCCGTTTTCTCTGCAGCCAGAATCAGGTCTGTTCCTGTAAATGCTGATGTAGCCGTCACCGCCCAGAACACCGCTGCCAGTATCTTACGTTTCATTTCATTTTCCTCCCTCAAAGCGCCCGGAACTTTGTTTCCCGGTATCTTTATTTTAACAGTATTGCTGTCAAAAATACATATGTTTTTTAGCGTTCCCGGGATTTTGGTATTCCGGACTGCAAGAGTAAATTCCGCCTCTTCCCGGACACGGGGACAAAAGCTGCCTGTCCCGGTAAATTACTTGCAGAAGAAAAACCCGTGTGTTATATTAAAACAGAAAGAACAGAAGACATCTGTCTTTATCATGATACTGTATTTGCAGCCGTTTCTATTTCTGTAGCGGCTGCTTACATTTTTCTGAAAAACTTTTATCATACAGAACTGTGATGGTGTCAACAAACACAAAACACGCCCTGGTGTAAAGTTCTGGATACGTTACCGGGGACAAGATAACAACCTGAATACGCACATACAAAGGAGATTCCCAGCCTATGAACAAAAAAGAAATATCTGAAATAAAAAAACAGTTTACCCCTGACCGCTGCTGTATCACCCGTATCTGCGGCTGTTATGTAGACGGGGAAAAAAACAAAAAAACAGAGCTGAAAGAAGCTTTCCTTTCTCTTTCTGAAGAGGAAGCTTTTAAATACTTTGAAATTTTCAAAAAAACTCTTTCCGGCACCATCGGAAAAAATCTGATCAATATGGAATTTCCCCTGGAACAGGAAAAAGAAGGAGGAACCCAGGAATTCCTTCTGAAGCTCCGGGGAAGCAAGCTTCAGGATCCTGCGCTTCTGGAGGAATTTTATGATAAGATCATCCAGTTCTACGATTATGGTGAAAACTACTATATTATACTGATCCATGCAGTTTACGATATTCCCGGCAAATCCTCTGACGGCATGGAAATGTTTGATGCCTCTGACGAGATCTACGACCATATTCTCTGCAGCATCTGTCCGGTAAAGCTCTCCAAGGCAGGACTTTGCTACAATGCGGAAACAAACAATATCGAGGACCGCATCCGGGACTGGATCGTGGAAATGCCGGATCTGGGCTTTCTGTTTCCTGTATTTAATGACAGAAGTACAGACATCCACGGACTTCTCTATTATTCCAAAAACGCAGAGCAGCTGAGAAGTACCTTTGTGGACGAGCTTTTTGGCTGCGTAACTCCTTTGTCTGCAGGAGGCCAGCGAGATTCCTTTAATGCCCTTGTGGAGGAAACTCTTGGCGAAGACTGTGCCTATGATACGGTCATGAACATCCATGAAAAATTAAATGAATGGGTAGAAACGCAAAAAGATTCTCCGGAACCGGCTGTACTGACAAAGCCGGAAGTAAAACAGCTCTTTGAGGAATGCGGTGTGGAGGATGAAAAGCTGGAAACCTTTGATTCCTGCTATGAGGCAACTGCCGGAGAAAATGCATCTCTCATGGCTTCCAATATTACCAACACCCGGCGGATGGAGATCAAAACCCCTGATGTGGTGATCCATGTGGACCCGGACCGTGCAGAGCTTGTGGAAACAAAGATCATTGACGGCAGAAAATGTCTTGTGATCCCCATGGAAGGGGATGTGGAGATTAACGGAATCCATGTGTCTTTTAAAGAGGACCCTACTCTTCATTAATTTTCTCCGTAAAAAAGGATATCACAAAAGGCTGTCTGCCAATCGTGATATCCTTTTTCTAAAATCGTGTTACTTTTCTGCCTCTTCAGTTGGCTCAGGAGTAACTGTTGTCTTTACAGTATCTTCTGTCCCCTCTTCTTCAGCTTTCTCTGTTTCAGTTTCCTCTGCGTCACTTTCCGGCGCTTCTGTTGGTTCCTCTGCGATTTCCTCAGTTTCTTCTTCCGCAGGCTCAAGAACCTGATCCTCTGCCGGGGTTTCCTCAGAAGCATCTTCTGCTTCCGGTGTTTCTGAAGGCTCGGCAGTTGTACCGATCACAAATTTATGGTTGTCCTTCAGTTCCAGAGTTTTCAGAACCTTTTTATCCTCTGTGATCTCAGCTTCTTCTAACCATTTATCTGTTGTTTCTGTATAGAATTCAGTCTGTTTCTCATCAAGAATGGACGTTTTTTTATTCTCAGTAGCTTCCGGATCGTTTACTTTGTTCAGTCTTACAACATAAAAAGCAGTATCTGTTTCAATTACATCCGGTGCAAATTCTCCGTCTTTGAGAGTTCTCAGCACGGAAATAACCTCTTCCGGATAACCGGAGGATGTCAGATCTTCTTCGCCTTCCTCTTTGTCCTCTTTCTTTTCGTTTGTGTCAAAGGTTCCCTCCAGAGCGTTGTAATCCTCGCTGACAGATTTTACTGTCTCGTCAAAATCAGCTTCCGGATCTTTTTTCATTTCATCAAGGATTTTCTGCGCATCTTTCTTTTTGGCCTCAACATCCTTTTCTTCCAGGTCCGCTGTACTGATGCTTACATAGCTGAAAGAGGACTGCTGAGCCTCTTCATCCGGAATGTCAGTATCTACCTCGGCTATGATGGCATCATGCATTCTCATCTGATAAGTGCGCAGCTCCAGGTAGGTTTTTATCTGATCTTCTGTTACAGAAAGAGTCTCTATCGTCTCCTTGCTGTTGGCTTTCATAAACTGTGATGCAGCCTCTGCAATGGCTTTCTGGTCTTCCTCAGTTACCTCAACCTTGTAATCTGCTGCCTTTTCCTTCAGAATGTACAGGGTCTCCAGATCCTTCAGAGAATCCTCTACAGCCTGTTCTCCATAGGTTCCGCCGCCTTCTGCCTCGGATTCCCAGATGGGATATCCGGCCTGTCCGCCTCCCATAAGGCTTGCATACATTGCCTCTGCCTGTGCCTGGCTCTGGCGAACCATAATGCTTAATACTCCCATTGGAATATCGGTTCCGTTTACTGTAGCAACTGTCTGAGTTCCATCTAATTTCTTTTCACCGCAGCCGGCAAGCATTCCCATAGTCATTACGCCTGCAAGCGCAGCAACGGCTGCTCTTTTTGATCTTTCTCTCATATTTTCCTCCATTGTAGCCTGACTTCATTTCTACAAGTATAATCTTTTTTCACCCTGAGAGCAAGGAGAATCACAAAATTCCATGATTTTTCACACATTTTGCACAGATTCCCTACTCCTCCACCAGGCGGTTCAGCTCTGTAAGAAAATCTGTCAGAGCTTCCAGCGGTCTTCCCTGAGGTGTATAGATAAATTTCGGTTCCTGCTCTGCCTTAAACTGCAGGCCTCTTCTGTATTTCTGCATAAGAGCCGGGATTCCTGCCGGATCTATATGCGCTTTTTCGTAAAGAGTAATCCTCATGTCGCTTCCAAGCTGCTTGATCTCTGTTACATAAGAGAGATGGGCCAGAGCCTTCATTCTTGCAATGGCAAGGAGGTTCAGCACTGCCTTCGGCATTTCCCCGAAGCGGTCCAGAAGCTCTTCCAGCATATCGTCATAATCCTGCTGACTTTCGATTCCTGCGATTCTCTTATAAATATCCAGCTTCTGATATTCGTTGCTGATATAGGTATCCGGAATAAAAGCGTCTATGGTAAGGTCAATGGTAGTTTCAAAGTCCTCCATTGTATGAATGCCCTTGGCTTCCTTGACAGCCTCACTGAGCATCTTGCAGTAAAGGTCATAGCCAACTGCATTCATATGTCCGTGCTGCTCTGCGCCCAGAAGGTTTCCTGCGCCACGAAGCTCAAGGTCGCGCATGGCAATCTTAAATCCGCTTCCCAGATCTGTATATTCCCGGATGGCAGAAAGCCTTTTTTCTGCCGTTTCCTTCAGCATGGTGTTTTTCCGGTACATGAGAAAAGCATAGGCGGTTCTGTTTGATCTGCCAATCCGCCCCCTGAGCTGATAAAGCTGGGAAAGTCCGTACCGGTCTGAATCATGGATGATCATTGTATTTACATTGGAAATGTCAAGGCCTGTCTCAATAATGGTTGTGGAAACCAGTACGTCAATGTCTCCGTTGATAAATGCAAACATAACATTTTCCAGTTCCCGCTCGCTCATCTGTCCGTGGGCAAAATCCACCCTGGCATCAGGCAGAAGTCTGGATAATCTCAGCGCAACCTCTGCGATATCATTTACACGATTATATACATAATATACCTGTCCGCCCCTGCGAAGCTCACGGTTTACCGCTTCTCTTACCGTTTCCTCATCATACTCCATAACATAGGTCTGAATGGGAACACGATCCATAGGGGGCTCTTCCAGAACGCTCATGTCACGGATTCCGATGAGGCTCATGTGAAGTGTTCTTGGAATAGGCGTTGCAGTCAGAGTCAGAACATCAATATCTTTTTTCAGCTGTTTGATCTTTTCTTTGTGGACTACGCCGAAGCGCTGCTCCTCGTCAATGATCAGAAGTCCCAGATTCTTAAACTCCACATCCTTTGAAAGCACTCTGTGAGTTCCCACAATAATATCAACCTGGCCTTTTTTCAGATCACTGATCGTTTTCTGCTGCTGGGCGGCTGTCCGGAACCGGCACAGAAGATCCACTCGTACAGGAAACTCTTTCATTCTCTGGACAAAGGTATTATAAACCTGCTGTGCAAGAATGGTGGTTGGCACAAGATAAATCACCTGACGGCTTTCCTGAACAGCCTTAAATGCTGCCCTCAGAGCCACCTCGGTTTTTCCGTAGCCTACGTCGCCGCACACAAGACGGTCCATGATCTTGGTACTTTCCATATCTTTTTTTGTGTCCTCAATAGCGGCAAGCTGATCCTCTGTTTCCTCATAGGGAAACATTTCCTCAAATTCTCTTTGCCACACAGTATCCGGACCGCACACATAGCCTTCCTTTTCCTGGCGCACCGCATAAAGCTCCACCAGCTCCTTTGCTATGTTCTGCACAGCACCCTTTACTTTTGATTTTGTCTTTTTCCACTCCTGGCCTCCCAGCTTGTTCAGTCTGGGTGTTCGGGAAGCCTCTGCCCCGGAATATTTCTGAAGAGAATCCAGCTGAGTAGCAAGAATATAAAGATTGCTTCCGCCCCTATACTCAATCTTAATATAATCCTTTACGATCCTGTCTACTTCAACCTTTTCAATTCCTTTATAAATTCCAAGTCCATGCTTTTCATGGACAACAAAATCTCCGATGGACAGCTCGGAAAAATCTTGGATTCTCTGCCCGTTATAGGTTTTCTTTTTTTTGCGCGGCTTCTGCTCCTTGCCAAAAATATCCGTTTCTGTAATAACCGCAAACTTTACAAGAGGATACTCAAAGCCCTTTCTTGCATGGCCGTAAACCACCATGATCTCTCCGGGATTCAGAATACGTTCGCTGTCCTGTCCGTAAAAAGCATTCAGACCCTGATCCTGAAGATCCTTTGCCAGACGCTCCGCCCTTGTCCGGGAGCCTGACATAAGAACGATCTGATAGCCCTTATTTTTGTACTGCTGAAGGTCCTTTACCAGTAGCTCAAAGCTGCTCTGATAGGAGCTCATGGATTTCACTGTAAGATTGTGATTTCCGGTAATATTCCATCCTGATTTTTTTGGGTCCAGCGCAGAAAGAGAAACGCAGTTGCGTTTATTCAGCTTATGGCAGACCTCCTCCCAGGAGCACATCCATCCCTCGGAAAGATTCTGCTGGCCTTTTTCCTGACGGTTGCGGCAGCTCTGACGGAATTCCTCCTCCACAGCCTGTGCATTTTCCGAAAGGCGGTTGGGCTCATCCAGAAATACCATTGTTTTTTCCCGGTCAAAATAATCCAGAAAGGTCAGGCCGCTTTTTTCCGCCTGCTGCTCTGCCGCCGGATAAATGGTGATCTCTTCCAGATTTTCCAGAGATCTCTGGCTCTGGGTATCAAAGCTTCGGATAGAATCGATTTCATCTCCCCACAGCTCGATTCGCCAGGGATTTTCTTCTGTCAGAGAATAAATATCAATAATCCCGCCTCTCACAGAAAACTGTCCGGGCATTTCCACCTGCCCCACGCGCTCATAGCCCATGCTTACAAGAGCAGCCTTTAATTTATCAATATCAAGCTGGCTGTCATTGTGGAAATAGAGAAGCTGCTTCCGGATTTCCTCCAGAGGAGCGAGAAAGTCCATACATCCGTCCACACTTGTAACCACTGTGATCTCTTCTGAAGTAAGAAGAGCCCGGATCACCTGCATCCTCTGCCGTATCAGCAGATTTCCGTGGATATCCGCCTGAAAAAACAGAAGATCCCTTGCCGGATAATAATAAACATTTTTGTCATAAAAACGATAGTCCTCATAAATCTGCTTTGCGCTGCGCTCGTCCTCGGAAATAATCAGATGACATGGAAAAAGCCCGGAAAGCCCATATATCATATGTGCCTTCTGGGACTCCATACAGCCGCTGACAGCCAGGACGCCACGGTTATCTTTTGCCTGTTCCCGTATCTGTTCCATCTCTGCAAGATTCTGCAGAGGCTGCAAAAATGTTTTCATACGACCCCCGTCTTTTTGTTGAACTCATTCATTGCTGCATCTGTTCCTCTGGAAAGGATCATTTCCACAGCCTTGCAGGCTCTTTCCTGAGCCTCATCCACAAGCTTGCGCTCCTGTGTGGAAAACCTTCCCAGTACATGATCTGCCAGATCCCAGCCCTGTGGCTTGGCTCCTACGCCCACCTTGATGCGCACAAACTTCTGCGTTCCAAGCTGTTTGATCAGATCCTTGATCCCGTTGTGTCCGCCTGCACTTCCCTGCTTGCGGATTCTTAGCTGTCCCGGCTCCAGATCAATATCGTCATAAATTACGATCATCTCTGTTTCCGGATCAATTTTAAAATAATTTGCCATATCCCGCACCGGGCCGCCGCTTAAATTCATATAAGAAAGTGGTTTCATCAGAAGCACCTGCTCTCCCCCGATGATTCCCTTTCCGTACATGGCATTGAACTTAACGCCGCCCTGGGGAATCCTGTGTTCCTCCACCAGACGGTCGATCACATCAAAGCCCATGTTGTGCCGGGTGGCTTCATACTGCCTTCCTGGATTTCCCAGACCAACTACTAAATACATGCCGCTCTCCTTAATTAAAATATACCATTTCTTCTTCCAGAGGTTCACATGGCTCTACAAAATCTGCGTAAAGCACAATTCCCTCTCCCTGGTATTCCATACGGTTCTCAATTCCTACCTTTGCAGTCACTTCTACCCACTGGCCCTGCTGAAGCTTAGGCGCAAATGCACTTTTGCACACATAGCCAAGGAAGGTTGTATCGTCTGCACAGCAGGTCATTGCCGTACGGCCCGGAACAAAGAATTTGCTTCCCATTCCTCTGGGCTTCATTACCCTTGCCTTAAACTTTACAGTTTTATTTACATAGGTTTCCGGATGATCCATAGCGTCCACAAACCAGATTCCATAATCCTCCGGCAAAATATCGATCACAGGCGCATTGACGTCAAAGGGCATCTCATCCTGGAAAATATCGTCAAGCTCGCCTTCTTCGTCCTCAAAAATAATCTCAGCTCTCTGGTTTGCCACCTTGATCCCTCTTCTGTAGGTAGGAAGAGGATCTTCTTTTTTACAGCGGTTAAACACAACCATATCGCTGTTTCTTACCATGTCCATAAAAATAGATTTCATGTTTGCCATATACATCTGGAAGGTGCTGGCGTCTACACAGGTGATCTGCTGCTCTACTCCCCAGCCCTCCGGCTTCTGCATTTTTTCAAAATTGCTTACAAGCCACATGCCGTTATACTCAATGATAACCCGTTCCGGCTGGTACAGAATGTTCATGGCAGCAAGACGGTCCGTAGTAAGGTCTTCCTCTTTTTCAATGATCTCCACTACTGTATTGCTCATTTCCAGAACAGCCTTGTCATATTCCACTTCTCCCTCTTCACAGAGAATCAGAAGAGTAGTTCCCTCTGTATAAAAATAGTCCTGCTGCAGGGTAAAATTCAGGAAAGAGGTTTTTCCGCTTTCCAGAAAGCCTGTGATCAGATAAATCGGTACTGTAATCTCGTTCATTTATTCCTCCTGATCTGCCTTATAATCCAAAGATCTCAGCCAGTTTTTCCTCATTTAACTTGGAGCCGATAACACAGAGACGGCCTGTATATTCCGGCGCGCCTTCACGGATCTCTGTTTCTTCCGGAACCATATCAAAATAGATCCAGGTTCCGTCCTCAGCCGGAAGCATTCCCTTTGCACGAAGGATCACGCCATACTCCCCTGACTCAGAAAGGGTAGCAAGGATCTTTTCAAGATTCTCTCTGGAATACTTTTTAACAGTCTCACGTCCCCAGCTTGTAAATACCTCATCTGCATGATGATGGTGGTGATCGTGATGGTGATTTCCGCAGCCGCACTCATGGTTGTGGTGATGTTCATGCTCTTCATGATCGTGTCCGTAGCCGCACTCGTGATCGTGGTGATGCTCATGCTCTTCATGATCGTGTCCGCAACCGCATTCGTGGTCATGATGATGTTCATGCTCTTCATGATCGTGTCCGCAGCCGCACTCGTGATCGTGGTGATGCTCATGCTCTTCATGATCGTGTCCGCAGCCGCATTCGTGGTCATGATGATGCTCATGTACATGTCCGCACTCCGGGCATACCTCCTCTTCCATCATCTCCTGTTCCAGAGATACCGGATTTTCCATTACCTCAAGAAGCTTCTTTCCGTCCAGATTTTCTATAGGGGTAGTAATGATAGCTGCTTTCTTATTCAGGCTGCGGAGAAGTTCCATAGACTGCATTGCCTTTTCCTCATCCACAATGTCTGTTCTGCTCATAATGATAGCGCCTGCATACTCTACCTGATTGTTAAAGAACTCGCCAAAGTTTCTCATATACATTTTGCATTTTTTTGCATCTACCACTGTTGTATAGCTGTTCAGCACAAGACCTGTTTCCTCCTGAACATCCTGCACAGCGCGGATCACGTCAGAAAGCTTACCTACGCCTGACGGCTCGATAAGGATTCTGTCCGGATGATATTTGTCGATCACTTCTTTCAGAGATGCTCCGAAGTCTCCTACAAGAGAGCAGCAGATACAGCCTGAATTCATTTCACGGATCTCAATTCCTGCCTCTTTCAGAAATCCGCCGTCAATACCGATCTCTCCAAATTCATTTTCGATCAGAACTACCTGCTCGTCCTGGAAAGCTTCTTTCAGAAGTTTTTTAATAAGAGTTGTTTTTCCAGCTCCGAGAAAACCTGAAATAATATCAATTTTTGTCATGATTTTGCCTCTTTTCTGTTTTTGTTTTCAACGTACATTTGACCAGGAAGCAAAAACACCCCCTGGTCGCAGCCACTTATATATGCACACAACGGGGACATGAACCTGTCATGCCCCCGCTTTTTGCTTCATAATATCAGCCGTTGATCATAAAGTTTAACAGCTTATCGATATCTTCTTTCTCATATGCAACGATTTCCAGCTCCGGAATCTCTCCGCCGGAAAAAATGTTTGCCAGAGATACGTACTGGGACAGTTTGGATTTCAGGTTCAGTCTGTCTCCCTCTCCTGTTACAAGTTCAACTTTACCGTTACAGCTATCTACTACTTCAAAAAATTTGTCTACATCTTTAATATTGGATACTTTCATTTTTATTCTCCTTTCAGAATTTCTATTATCGGTTCTTCGTCATAAGTAATTGTCTGTTCCTTCAGACGCGTACAGTATAACGCATCTTTTTATAAAATGCAATGGTTTTTCTGCCAAAAAATCTGACAAAACATTACTTGTTTTTTATATCCGGAAACCGGTCAGAATGTATTCCAAGTCACCTTAAACGATAGCATTTTTATATTTAATATGTAAATACCGCTACTCCGTATGGCGCAAGGGGATATGCAAAAGAGAATTCCCGGTTGTCACACTCTTTGGATTCCGCCTTAAAGGTCTGTGGTTTTTCCAGAAGTCCGTTCTCATCCATGATCAGCTTATACTGTTTTTTCTTCGGAACGCCCACTCTGTAATCGCTTCTCTCTACCGGTGTGTAATTAACCACAAATAAAAGATTGTTCCTCTTTGTAGGAGATTTGCGCACAAAGCTGAAAATACTTCTGTCTCCGTCATCTGCATTGATCCACTCAAAGCCTTCCGGATCATTGTCCGCTTTATACAGCGCCGGATATTTTTTGTACATATGAAGAAGTGTTTTTACAAAGGACTGAAGATCTTTGTGGTTCTCCTCTCCCAGAAGGTACCAGTCAAGTTCCCTTTCCTCGCTCCACTCACGAAGCTGTCCAAACTCCTGCCCCATAAACAGAAGCTTTTTGCCCGGATGGAAAAACATAAATGCATAGGCGGCCTTCAGGTTCTTAAACTTATCATCCGGATACCCGGGCATCTTGTTCAGCATGGAGCACTTCAGATGAACTACCTCATCATGAGAAATAACCAGAATGTACTTTTCACTGTAGGCATAGGTCATGGAAAACGTCATTTTATTATGGTTGAATTTACGGAAGTACGGATCTGTTTTCATGTACTCCAGAAAGTCGTTCATCCATCCCATGTTCCATTTCAGGGAAAATCCAAGTCCGTCGTCCTCTGCCTTGCCTGTTACTTTCGGCCATGCAGTTGATTCCTCTGCGATCATCACGGTTCCGTGATTTCTTCCCAGCACAACCGTATTCAGGTGTTTAAAAAATTCAATGGCTTCCAGATTTTTATTGTCCCCGTACTTGTTGGCAACCCACTGTCCGTCCTGCTTGCCATAGTCAAGATACAGCATGGAAGCAACTGCATCCACACGAAGTCCGTCCACATGACATTCCTCAACCCAGAAAAGAGCATTTGCTATAAGGAAATTCTTAACCTCCGGGCGGCCGTAATTGTAGATCTTTGTACCCCAGTCGGGATGCTCACCCTGGCGCGGATCCTGATGTTCGTATACGGCTGTTCCGTCAAAATTCGCCAGACCGTGGGCATCTTTCGGGAAATGTCCCGGAACCCAGTCAAGAATAACGCCGATTTTGTTTCTGTGCAGATAATCTACCAGATATTTAAAATCCTGGGCGCTTCCATAACGGGAGGTAGGCGCATAATAGCCGGTTACCTGATAGCCCCAGGAGCCGTCAAAGGGATGCTCTGCGATTCCCATCAGCTCCACATGAGTATACCCCATATTCTTTACGTATTTTGCCAGCTCATGAGCAAACTCACGGTAATTGTAAAATCCGTTTTCGTCCTCATTTTCCACCGCATGTTTTCTCCATGAACCCGGATGCACTTCATAAATGGACATGGCATCTGTGTTTTCATCAAATTCCACACGTTTTTTCATCCATGTAGAATCTTTCCATTTATAGTCCCCGATATCTGCAACCTTTGACGCGGTTCCCGGACGAAGCTCTGCTTCATTGCCATAAGGATCTGCCTTGTAAAGCTCCTCGCCGTGCATTCCCACAATAAAAAACTTATAAAGATCTCCGATCTTTGCCCCCGGCACAAATACCTCAAACACACCGATAGGCCCTGCCTTTACCATTGGGTTTGCCTCTGTATCCCAGCTGTTAAAATCGCCAACTACAGAAACAGACTGAGCATTTGGCGCCCACACCGCAAAATAAACTCCTTTTTTTCTTCCCTGCGTTGTGGGATGCGCACCAAGTTTTTTATAAATATCATAGTGTGTTCCCTGACCAAACAAATACTGGTCTAACTCTGAAAAATGCATTTTCTCTCCCATCCGGAAATACCTCCCTTAATCCCTGTTTCTATTTCAATTTATAAATCTGACTTTCCCCCGGCGCCAGTGTCACTCTGAGACTGCCGTCCTGAAGTTCCGGCTCCCGGCCGTCAATAAGGCTTGCCCAGGACTTTCCGCTCAGAGGTTCCCTGATGCAAAGCTCCGCAGGCCTGTCATCATTGTTCACTGCCACTACGATCCCTTCTTCTCCCAGTATTCTTGCAAACGCATACTGCCGGTTAGTCAGAAGAAGCTCCTGATATCTGCCGTCCGCAAGAGCCGGTTCCTGGCTGTGGATCCTGCCAAGAAGCGTCACCCACTTAAGAAGCTGCGGATTATCCGGATGCAGAAGCGCTTCCTCAATATCAACTGCCGGACGAAGAGGATCGTCATTTCCGCCTTCTTTACGTCCCTGTATACCCCATTCAGATCCATAGTAAATGGAAGGGATTCCCGGAAGTGTAAATAAAAGCGTATATACGGTGAAAATATGCTCCGGAACATTGAGCTTGGATGCGATCCTGTCCACATCATGATTGTCCACAAAGGAATAAAGCCGAAGTCCTTTGTATATTCCGCCGTTTTCATCAAATTCTCTCCGGATAGTATGAGCGATCTCAAAATAATTGTGGTCGTTATGACCGGAATAAAGCCCCTTGTGAAGCTCATAATTTGTCACGGAATCCAGCATTTCCGGTTTTACATAGCGGCTGTAATCTCCGTGGATCACCTCGCCCATCAGCCAGAAATCCGCTTTCTTTTCATTGGTAAACCGCCTCATTTCTTCCATAAAGGAAAACTCCAGACAGTCCGCACAGTCAAGGCGGATTCCGTCAATATCAAACTCATGGATCCAGAAGCCGATTACATCCAGAAGATATTCCCACACCTTTGGCTCCCGGAGATTGAGATTTACCAGTTCAAAACAGTTTCTCCATGCCTCATAGCCAAATCCGTCATTATAAGGCGAATTCCACCCAAAATTAATTCCCTTGTACCAGCTGCAGTACTGAGACTGTTCTCTGTTTTTCTGAATATCCTGAAAGGCAAAGAACTCTCTTCCTGTATGGTTAAATACACCGTCCACTACAATTCGTATATTCATTTCGTGGGCTTTTTCCACGAAGCCTTTAAAGTCCCGGTTGTCTCCCAGACGCCTGTCCACCATGCGGTAGTCTTTTGTATCGTATCCATGGGATGTTGATTCAAATAACGGCCCGATATAGATTGCCGTACATCCCAGTTCCTTTATATGAGGGAGCCATTTCATCAGATCCTGAAATCTGTGAACCGTCTCCCCACCTTCATTTCTTCTTGGTGCTCCTGTCATTCCGATCGGATACATGTGATAAAACACTGCGTTTTCATACCACTTTCCCACTAAGCTGCCCTCCCGAGATGTTCTAGATATTTATAAATCTCTCTACTTCTGCCACAAACAGACCAGCATTTTCTACCTGTTTCTCAGCCTCTGTTCTGCTTGCAATAAAAAAATCATCATAGTCAGATTTCTCACGTAATAACGAACTGCTTTTAATAATAAATGATAATTTTCTATCCATATATTCAGTTTTCAAAAATTCTTTTGTAAAAAAAGCAATTACACCAGAATGCTTTGATGAATCAAATCCCCTTAAAATATTTGCTGCACGCATAGCATGAAAAACCGCGTAGTAAGAACGATTGAGCGCTGTTTTATACTGTCCTATTTTTAAATTCTCTTTTGCCGCTTCTAACATCTCCCACGCTCTTTTAATGCGATATTGTGCCAAATCCTCTAAGCTGCCCTCCAAAGTACAATTCCCTCCTCCTCAATGTTTTTATAAAACGGAAGAATTTTTCCCCATTTTTTCATACGTTCTTCAGGAATATCAACAATAGAGAACACTTGATTAAACCGAATATCAAGCTCCGCAGCCCAGTTGATGAATTTATCCTTTGTCTCTTCATCTATTTCATTTGTTATAATAATCGCAATATCAACGTCACTTTCTTCTGTTGCTTCATTCCTGGCAACAGAACCAAACAGAATGATTCTGGAAATCTTATCCTGAAAAATTTCTGTTAATCCGCTTATCAATTCATTTACAATAATAGATGACAGCATATGATCACCCCCAGATTTGATCCGCAATTCCTCTATCCATATTATACCCAAGTTTCCCGGGCTCTTCAACTGCATTTTGTATTGTTTCAGACATTCTGCCGGCGATTCTGTTACTGTCTGCACGATTCACTTTCTCACAGATTATTTTTTATTTACCGGGATGAACAGGACAAAATATGCTGGTTTCCCGGTAAATAATCCCACCCCAAAACTTGACATAGAGCCAGTCGCCCCCACCCGTAAAACGGGTGGCTCGACGGACGGCTATAAGCCTTTAATGCTAGGCCAGCGTCTCAAGGCGCTGGCTTTCGCTTTGCTCCAGCCACTCTGCTTTTGACTCGTCGCCGCCCTTAAAAGGGCATTTGTATTACTTCGCCTTAACCCTTAAAAGGGTCTTCATATTCTTTTACGCTAAGCTTATCCTGCATAATATCATATCTTTCCTGTTCTTGGATGTATTTACGTACTGTGGCGTCATTTACCCCTACTGTACTTACATAATATCCTTCACTCCAAAAATGCCTGTTTCCAAATTTGTACTTTAAATTTGCGTGCCTATCAAATATCATAAGTGCGGACTTCCCCTTTAAATATCCCATAAAACTGGAAACACTGTATTTTGGCGGTATGCTAACCAACATATGGATATGATCGGGCATAAGATGCCCTTCAATAATTTCCACTCCTTTGTAAGAACACAACTGTTTTATAATATCCCTAATATCAGCTTTCTTGAGTTTCCGCAAACTGTAATTCAAAAAGGAATGTGTCTGCCCAAAGTGCCAATCTGCCGACTTTTTGAAAAATTCAGAATGGCAGTTTTGCGATTAGGGGCACTTGAATAAGCCCCGCCGGAACCGGACTTTGGAAGATGTATTTTTCCTGTCTGTTTACACTACCAGCTTAAGACAAAGCTGACGGTATGCAGGCCGTTTCGGTCGGAACCATAGCCGGATGCCCTCTTTTGCATAAGCCAGTATGCCGGAAACACTTTTTGCCAGCCGATAATAGCAGAAAAATATTTTCACTTTTATTGGAGCTGCTTTTTTTATAATGGCAGCCTTAAGGGCATTCGTTTCCGGCTTCATGGAAAGATTTGCCAGAAATGCCATACATAAAGTGATATAAAAATTTAAGGCATTGATTGCTTTGAGCTTCCGTACCCGGAAGTTTTCAAATTGGAACATCTGCTTTTTACAGCGGAAATATTCTTCAATGCGCCATCTGGAAAAATAAAGCTTTGCGACCTTTATCACATCATTTTTCGATTTAATCTCTTTATTGGTTGCAAGCATCATAGGATGCTCCGTAACGCCATAAACAAGGACTAAATAAATATTTTTTCTGGATGCAGTGATCTGTACTTTTACATGGGAAAGATAAGCCTCGTGCTCTTTTCCTTTGTAGAAAAGAGGAAGCTTTACTTTGCCTTTCCTCCGGTTGCGCAGTTCGGTGGCAAATACCCATTTATTATGATATAAAAGCTTCCGCTTTGCAGTCAGGCGGATGACATATTCCTGGTCCATGGAGTCCAGTTTGAGGAACATCTTGTTATCGTCATAGCCCCGGTCCATGACAAAGGTTGCTTTATCAAATCGTGCAGTTGCACGCTCCATGGCAGAAAAAGTAATGTCATTGATGGATGTAAAGCTTTTTTCCTTTGAAGAATGTATTTCTGAAAAAAGACTGACCGGATGATTGCTGTTGGTAAGTACAGTGGCTTCTGTGACATGATACCCTTTTTTATAAACATTTTTTGCAGCAGTACTCTCAGAACCATCGCGTACCCGTCCAAGAGACTCAAATTTATAACCATTCGGTTTTACAACATCACTGTCATCGATATGAATGACAGGGTGAGCCGGACACCATTTTTTTATGTTGTCCAAATAAGCATTTAAAGCGTCTTTTGGTGTGCCTTTTGATAAATGTCTGGAAAGGCGGTCTACGCTATTAATCTTTTGGGAACGCTCATGTAACTGGTCAACAATGTCTGTAAGCAGACAACTGTTGGAAGCAAGCATACCATAATTCATGTCAGCCATAAACTTTCGTTCTGGTTTGGGAAGCTTTTTGGAAAATTTATTGGAAAAAGTTAAAATTTCCCGTTTCATTTGGTAGGTTTTTGATGTAAAATTAGCCATAAGGGATCCTTTCTCTTTTTGTTTAGTAAAGTTATCGTTTGGTCACTTTAATTTTACGCCAAAAAGAGATAGAATTCCTTATATTTTGGGCATTTTTAAAAAGTTGTGTATAAGCAGCAAGACTGGTTGAATGTTCTGTGGACAGAACTGCGGAAACTCAAGTCAGCTTTGTATTGATTATAAATTAACTCGTTGTGCTAATTCGATTTAAATTTATCGAAACCTCGTAAAAGCCCAAAATGCCCCCTGAAATAAAAGGACATGATTTTGAAATCTCAGAAGATAAGTTGCTTGATTCTTCCAAGTTCACAGGTTTCATGGAAGATACTGTTTAATGCCAAACAAAGATTATATGCCAAAATTTTGTTGGCAAGTCTGGTACACAAACCCTGGAAGCTTTTGGCCAGAACTCTTTCTGCATGTAACTGTTCGCTTAGCTGGGAAAATACAGTTTCTACACGCCTTCGTAGTTGGAAGATCAATTGACGCACTGATTTCGGCCAGTTCGTTTTGCTGTTTGAACGTTTGAGTGCCATAAGGCAGATTCCCTGATCTGACATTTCCTTTGCCAGGGACTCTCCAACATACCCTTTGTCACCAAGGACTACAAGACCGGATTTACCATCCATGATATCTTTCAGTCCTTCGCGGTCATCTGTAGATGCTGGAGTAATCTCAAAAGTAGTAATGTAGCCTTCTAGTGTAATCATGACATGAACCTTGTAACCAAAATAAGTTTCTTTTTTAGAAAGGCATTTTCCGTAATCCGCTCCGTAACCACGGAAAGAGCGGCAGTAGCGCGCCCTGCCAAATTTACAGACTGCAAGCGGAAAACTGTCAATCACAAAATATTGGCTGAACGGTATGGAAAAAACAGAAATCATTTTCTGACGCAGCAACTCTGTTGTTTTGAGCAGCGCCCGTCTTGTTCTATTAAAACGGCTTCGGCTGCAAAGGTTGGGAAAAAGATGGTGGTAATTCTTTTTTACAAAAGAAAACCAAGCATTTTCCGAATCGATTCCAGCCAGCTCACCACAAATGCTTATGGTGATAATTTCCGGATCAGACAATTTGGCATCCAGAACATGTCGTCTGAAAATTACTTCAGGCGGGGCAAATTGATGATATAGGTCATCAATCACAACATAAACAGTTAAAATAAAGTCTTCAAAAGTTGCGATAAGAGTGGTATTATTATTTTGGAACTTCAACATAATGATGCCTCCTTTCAAATTTGTATGCCTACAAATAAGATAGCATATTTTGTTGAAGTTTCTTTATTTTAATTTCATCTAGCACAACGAGTTGAATTATTTTTCGTCTATACTTTGGAGTGAAAACAATGTGATATTTACACATCCATTTTGTGTGTGATAAATCATTGGTTTTCTTTGCCATAAAATCACCTTTCCTTTCTTAATAGTGGCTGGACACCTCTATTATAACGCGGAAAGGTGATTTTTGCGTATAACGATGATCACCACCCGCAAAGCAGGTGGATTATAGTTCAAAACACCTGCACGATGCGCAAATGTTTTGAACAGGCTAAAGCCGTATAAAAAACTGCGTAGCAGACATTATCATCTGTTACGCAGTAAAAATCCGTTTTTTATGTATGAGCACCATACCCTGTATTTGTTTTTATATGTTTTTCATATACAGTCAGAAAGCGTTAGTAATATTCTTCTTCGCCGCCATCATCGTAATAGTTTTCGTCTCCACTTCCGTCTGAATAGTCCTCACCGGAACCGTCTTCACTGCTTCCATCTGACATATCGCTTCCTTCATCAGAACCATCCTCACTGCTGCCGTCAGATATATCGCTTCCGTCCCCGCCTTCTGAAGCAGCCTCGGCGCTCAGCAGCGGCCCGTCATAACCTGCTACCAGACCTTTTGACAGGCTGCTGTCCCAGAAATCTGCATAAGACGCATTCTGAAGCTCCACACCCTTGGCCTTTGCAAGCTCACTGACTGTCATCAGCTTATATCCCTTTTCCGTCAGCTGAGGAATGATCTGAAGAGCAGCCTGTACGGAAGTCTCATGGATATCGTGCATCAATATAATGGAACCGTCTGTCAGATCTCCGTTCATAACTGCATCAACAGTTGATTCCACATTTAATGTTTTCCAGTCTAATGTATCCAGAGACCACATAAAGAACGGCTTCTGCACAAGGTCAAATTCTCTCTGATCCGCTGCGCCGTAAGGTGCGCGGGCTACTGTGGCTTTCTGTCCGCAGGCTTTCATCAGAGCCTCGTCTGTTTTCTGAAATTCTTCTATTACAGCTTCATCAGAAATACCCTGAAGTGTTGCCTCCGGATGATCCCAGCTGTGGTTTCCAAGCTCACATCCGATATCCGCCATTCTCTGTACAGTGGATTCCCAGCCTGATACATTCTGTCCCAGCATAAAGAACGTTGCATGAGCATTGTTTTCTTCCAGACAGTCAAGAAGCTGGTCTGTATACTCTCCCGGTCCGTCGTCAAAGGTCAGGGCAATACGCGGCTTATGCTTCTCAGGATTATAGGAACCGTCTTCATTAAAATACAGATCGTCAAATCCCTGACTTACCCATCCGGTCTGTATATACCCATTGTCGTCAAAAGAATATGTCTGTCCGTCGATCTCCTGCATTCCCCCGGCATAATAGGTACGGTCAGAATTCTGATACCATTTTCCGTTTTCGTCTTCGTGCCATCCGGCTGTGAGATCAGACGCCCTAGTAACATGAGAGACACTTGCCAGAGGCATCCGGATGGCCTTTGTTTCGTCTGTGGTTACTTCTTCTTTTGTTCCTGTTGTTTCTGTCTTTCCCTCATCTTCCGTATTATCAGCATCTGCTGCCACCTGCACGGGTTCAGCTGCATCCTTACCGCTGATCTTATTTGCAACGGGCAAAATCACGCCCTTTATGATAAATACTACTACCAGCACCACAGCCAGTACATAACCGCCAAGCTTCATCATTTTGCGGCGTCGAAGCTGCTGCTGCTTTTTGCGCATCCTTTCCTGCAAAACTCTTTTATCCATTGTTTCCCACCTGCTATTATATCAATCTGTCCTTGTTTGTCCTGTCTATCATACTGCATTTTTTACAGAAATACAATAGCGCTCCCCGTGCATTTTCCACATATTTATAAAACTTTTCTAAAATCATCCAGTTTCCTGAAATTCACCTGTCAGCAGAGTGTATCCTGCTGTCCGTTTTCCGGATCGATACAGACCGCAGACATTGTCCTGCCTCTGTCTGAAGATCTTTGAGTTATTCCTGTAAAGCAGCGTCCTCGTCCGCAACGTCCTCATTTGCAGTATTTCCGGCGTCCTCTGTCTGAGTATCGTAAGCGCCTTCTTCTGTTACCGCATCTTCATTTTCTGCCAGCTCATCACCTCCGCCGACCTTCTGGTCTACCTCGGCCTGGTCAACAATAAACTTTTCCACTCTGAGAAGAGCCCGTGTCTCATTTACTTCTCTCTCTCCATAAAGATCCACAACTTCACTGATATCCGTTGCACCGTACTGCTGAAGCAGCTTCTTGTCCAGAGCTTCTGCTTCTTTGTCATCTACGCTCAGATTTTCTTCATCCATAATGTACTGAACGATCAGGTTCTGCTTTACCTTGGCCTCCGCATACTGTCTGCAGTCTTCCTCATATTCTTCTTCTGTAATTCCCTGTGATTTCAGGAATTCGCTCATATCCATCTGTGCCTGCTCAATATACTCGCCATTCAGTTCTTTATATGCTTCTATGGCTGTATCAATATCTTCTTCAGGATATTCTATGATCTCAGAGCTTTCAAAAACCTGGTTCCATGCATCTGCATAAAGCTGATTCTCAGCAGCTTCGTTGACGCCATCCTCAAGCTCCTTCTGAACAGCCGCTCTGTATTCGGCCACAGTTTTGCTGTCTGTATTTGCTGCAACCCACTCATCTGTAAGCTCAGGAGTTCTGCGGATGCTCTGAACAGTCACCTGATATACTGCAGACTTGCCGGCAAGCTCACTGTCATAGTAGTCTTCCGGGAAAGTCAGATTCAGCTCCTTTGTCTCTCCGGCTTTCATGCCGACAATTCCTTCATCAAAGCCGTCTGCCACAGCTCCCTCTCCGATCACAAGATCATAATCCTCTTCCGATCCGCCCTCAAAGCTTTTGCCGTCAATTGTTCCCGTAAAGCTGACTCTTACCTGGTCTCCGGACTGGGCTGTTCCGCCCTTTACTTCCTCTGCCTTATCCTGCAGACGGAATTCAATTTCTGTATCCACCTCAGGATCAGAAACCGGCTCTACGATATTGTTAAGCTTCAGCCCCTTATATTCGCCTACGGTGATATATTTGGAAATATCGCTGACAGACACAAGTCTGACCTCTGTTTTTTCCTCTTCCTGCTTTGTATCTTCTTTCGTTTCCGTCTTTTCTTCTGCTTTGTCCGTTTTCTCTGCGCTGCTTTCTGTTTTTTCCGGGGCAGATTTTTCTGCGCTCTTATCTGAGCAGGCAGACGCGCTGAATACCATACACATTACCAGCATTGCCAAAACTGTTTTTTTCTTCATAAATAGCTCCTTTCTGATGCCTTACGTTCATTTATTCTGTCACATTTCAGGTACCGGAGTGGGTCTTGAAGAATCCCAGACCTCCGACACGTCAAACAGGTCACTGAGCATTTCCGGATTATAATACATTCGGTATCCGTCCAGATTTCTTCTTCCCTGGCGCAGATACTGGTCTGAAAGCTGTACAAAATACTGGCTGGAATCCACATTACAGTAATAATGATATCCTCTGCTCTTATAATACTGAAATTTCGGATTATCGGAGGAATATCCCTCCCAGCCGCCGATATCTGCCCCAAAAGCAAAGATAATGGTATCTGTTTTTCCAAGGATCGGCGCCACATAGGCTTCCCATTTCTCATTATCCGCCTTCAGCTCCTCAGCAGAGGAATCGGTTGCATTTTTGTGTCCCCAGGTATGGCTTGCAAACTCCCATCCATTGGCTTTCATGGCATCTGCAACCTTTTTGGCCGCAGCCACATCTGCCTCATAGTCAAAATCAGGATGCTTTTCCAGAAATTCTCTCTGATTATCCTGAAGATTCTCTTTTGTCTTATAGGCGATATCTGTACGATATCCCAAAACGCCATTATATCCTGTCATTGCGAGAATGCCTTTTCGTCCATGATAGGAAAAATCAGGATGCTGCTTTACAAATTCATCGATCAGAGGCACCATATCATAATTGCCTACCGATACTGTACCGTCATCCTCAATATATTCGTTTTTTACTTCCCCGTTCTCATCCAGAACAAGGCGGGAAGCATATCCGTCCCCATCCATATAATGATAATAGCTCACGTCATCCTGAGACAGTACAAACGGAATCTTCCCCTTGGGAAGCATGATCTTTCCGCGGCTCATGGAGCCGTCCTCATTCACTGTAGCCATATCGTGAGGACTTACCATTACATAGCCCTTGTCATACATGATCTGAATGATCTTGTTGAACTCGTCTATGGTTGTCATAACCTGATTATAACCGCCTGAATCAGAATCTCCGTCAAAAGCTTTGGAAGTATCTTTCACAAGAGTGTGAAAAAACACATGGGTGATCTTTTCAATGGGATATTCCACCAGAGCAGCCCTTGCCACCTGGCATTTTGCGGCTATGTCCATATAGTCTTTGTTTTTTTCAAAGTCCTTCTGGCTTTTCAGAAGCTTGATGGCCTCGTCATAATTGTACTGGGCATACATAATCTTTGCCTGCTCCAGAACAGACTGTGAACTGTTTTTATTTTTTGTTTTCTTCTCTTCTGTTTTCTTTTTATCCTTTGATGCAGACACCGGCATATATGTCTTTGATGTGATTTCCTGCGTGTTTCCGTTCCAAACCGGCATATTTCCACTGCCTGCCGCAACTGCTGCCGCAAGCGTCACTGCCAGAACTGCTTTTTTCATTTATGAGTTTTCCCCTTTCTTCTGTTTCCCCTTCCGGTTCCCTCTGACCGGTATATAAATCCGCCGGACACCCTCATCCGGCGGATGATATATCTTTATCCCATAGGCGGTACAGGAGTCGGTCTGCTTGGGTCAAATACTGCCTTTGCGTCAAAAAGATCTTCCAGAAGCTCTGGATTATAGTACATTCGGTATCCGTCCAGATTTCTTCTTCCCTGGCGGAAATATCTGTCTCTTATCTGCACAAAATACTTACTTGAGTCCACATTGCAGAAATAATTGTATCCCACACTTTTCAGATATTCAAATTTGTCTCCCGAATAATCTTCCTGAGCAGTAAGATCTGTTCCAAAGGCAAAAATAATGATATCTGTTCCGCCGATCAGCGGATCTACATTTTCTTTAAATTTCTCGGTATCAGTCTGCAGATGAGCCAGGTCGATCTGTCCTACATTCTGGTGTCCCCAGGTATGGCTTGCAAACAGCCATCCATTGGCTTTCATGGCGTCTGCCACCTTCTTGGCCTCTTCCCGTTCTTTTTCCAGACTGAAATCCGGATGTGCGTCCAGCCACTCCACCTTGTTGGCGTCCAGATCATCCGGCCGTGTCTCGTAGCTGATGTCTGTTCTGTATCCAAGGATTCCATTATACCCCGTGAGAGCTACGATGCCCTTTGCTCCCCTGTAGGAAAAATCAGGATGCTGCTCCACAAACCGGTCAATCAGCGGCACCATGTCATAGTCGCCTACCGAAACTGTTCCGTCATCCTCCACATATTCATTGCGAACCTTGCCTTCATCATCCAGCACAAGCTTTGTGGCATAGCCGTCTCCGTCCATATAATGATAGTAGCACACATCATCCTGAGACAGGACAAACGGGATTTTTCCCGGAGGAAGAAGAATCTCTCCCGGAGTTACATTTCCGTTCTCGTCAGCAGTTGCCATATCTTTGATGCTGACCATAACATACCCCTTGTCATACATGGTCTGGGTGATCTTGTTAAACTCATCTATGGTCGTCATAACCTGATTGTAGTCGCCTTCTTTATAATCACCGTCAAATGCCTTGGCCGGATCCTTGATCAGCGTATGATAAAAAACATGAGTCACTTCTTCCAGAGGCCAGGATACGCAGGCTGCTTTTGCCTCCTCATATTTCTTCACAGCAGCCTGAAAATCCGCATTCTTGTCATAGCTGCTGTCGCTTTTGAGAAGCTGTACAGCCCCGTCATAATCATACTGGGCTGCCTTCAGATCCGCCTCTGCCAGAAGGTCTGTCTGCGCAGAAGCCTCTGCTGCTTCTCCCCCGCCTTTTTTGTTTTCATCTTTATTGGAAACTATGCCGGAACCGCTGCTTTTTGTAATGACAAAACGTGTGATCCCGCTGACTGCGCCAACTACTACAACAAGGGAAATCACTGCTGTGGCGCCCAGAACCGCCAGCTTCTTCCGGCGCTCCCTTTTTTGCCTGCGCAGCCTTCTCTCCCTTCGCATCTCACGGAAATATTCGTCACGTTCCTCTTCGGTCATGGCCTCCAGCTGCCTGTCCCTCTCGTCCTTATTTTTCTCACTGTGCATATTTCTCTTTCCCCTGCCTCGCTCTTCCATAGTAACTCCTGTCCATTATTTTTCTGTAATTTTTAATATACCCAATACAAAATCCTTTATTCCGGCGTCACAACAGTCAGGGAATTTTACTGTTCACTCCCTTCCCGGAAGCCTGGTCAAAGTACCTTGCAATTTACATTCGATCATGGTATTTTTCGTTTTTTATCAACACATCTTATGGAATATTACCTATGAACATCTGCCCAAATTTGTCGAATTGTGTCACTTTGTTTATTATAACTTTTTATCTGTATAATTTCCACTGTTTTCCCCTAATATAAAATAATTTTCTGTAATCTTTGTCTAAATGATTTCTCTGGGATTTTACTGTGATTTTGCCCGAAACTGTTTGCCTTTTAACCGGATTAATGATAAAATATACTTCGCATGACAGGAATTCTCTCTGAAGGACATGTATGTCCGCCTGTATCTGATTATAAGAGGGAAAAATATACATATTGAGGAGGGTATCTATGAATACACTTACCATCGTCCTGCTTGTCATCCTTGTTGTTCTCGTTGGCGTACTGATTGCCCTTTATTTTTTTGGAAAAAAGGCTCAGAAAAAACAGGAAGAACAGCAGGCACAGATTGAAGCTGCAAAACAGACTGTTTCCATGTTGGTAATTGACAAAAAACGACTTCGCATAAAAGAATCTGGTCTCCCGCAGATGGTGATCGATCAGACACCGAAGATGATGCGTCGTACCAAACTGCCTATTGTTAAGGCCAAGATCGGTCCGAAGATTTCTATTCTGATAGCAGATGAGAAAATTTACGAACAGATTCCTGTAAAGAAAGAAGTAAAGGCTGACATCAGCGGTCTGTACATTGTAGGTGTACGCGGTATCCGCGGTCATCTGGATGCGCCGCCGGCCAAGAAAAAGGGCTTCTTTAAAAGAATGTTCAGCAAAAAAGACTAAAAAACACGAGACAGCTGTAAGAATTTTCCTGCAGCTGTCTCGTATTTTATTTACAGTACAAAATCCTTTGAATCGGCAGGCTGCGCCTGCACAGAAAGATAGCAGTCCGCCACATGCTCTTCATTCATGTCAAGGGCATAATCAACCTTCATGTTAATGTTATTGTCACTTTCATTCAGTTCCATTCCGGTAGCAACAATTCCCATCTGAAGCGTTCCGAACGGAGTGGTATAAAAGGTCATATTCTTTTTTCCCCGCTCAAATACCATATGTACATTAACCAGCCCCTGTTTCCTGACTTCCATGCCCTGGGGGGACATTTTTATGTAATTTATCGTAGGCTCTGAGCCTTCATCCAGAATTTCCTCATATCTGAGATAATGGCTTCCGTTGCGAAAATAATACTGGCCGGGTACAACAAGCTCTATGGGCTCCTGTTCCTCTCCCACTTCCATCATCTGAAGTCCCCGCACATGTATGAGTACATTTTTATCCATAAATGCCTCCTAATATTTTTCAATGTCGATCTTTTTTGTCATTTCCACATCATAGGGAAGAATCGAGCCTGCAAATGCCCGGAACTTCTCCGCAAGGTCACTGACATAAAAACGATATGGAAATTCTTCATTTTTTCCGCCTGTATTAAGGAGCTCTTTTTTTTCAAGAAGAGAACGAAGCTCCAGGGCTGTCTCGTAAGCCGGATTGACCAGCCGTACTTCCTCCCCCATAAATTCCCGGATCACAGACCGGATAAGCGGATAATGGGTACAGCCCAGAATCAGTGTATCCACATCTTTATCTTTAAATTCCTGAAGGTATCTGGCCGTGACCTCTGCAGTGACCGGATCGTGAAGCCATCCTTCCTCCACCAGAGGAACAAACAGGGGACAGGCTTTGCTGATCACTGTGATCTCCGGATCCAGTTTTTTCAGATAAGATGCATGGATGCCGCTGTCCACAGTTCCTACGGTGCCGATCACACCCACTCTCTTATTCTTTGTTTCCGCTGCAGCAACTCTCGCTCCGGGTTCTATCACTCCCAGAATGGGAACATCAAATTCATCCCTCACTGCCTCAAGGGCAAAAGCGCTTGCAGTATTGCAGGCGATCACGATTGCCTTAACCTGCTGCTCCATAAGAAAATGAATGATCTGTCTGGAATACCGGATAATATTTTCTCTGGACTTCCCTCCATAGGGTACTCTGGCTGTATCTCCAAAATATACGATTTTTTCTGACGGCAGATTCCGCATGATCTCACGGGCAACTGTCAGTCCGCCCACTCCGGAATCAAATACACCTATGGGTGCGTCTCTGTCTGGCTTCATAAATATAAGTCTCCGTTTCTGCACTGGTGGGACTGCGGAACTTTTCCGCAGTCTCTGGTTTTTATATCATATCACCATTCCAGCACTTCCGCAAGCCAGAAGGAAATCTTTCGGGTGCTGTCTCCTCTTCCCTCTGAAAAGCAAAATTCCGGATACATGGTTCCCCACCATGCAGAGGCAGCCGGATACTCCGGCAGCCTGAATCCTCCTGCCACCAGAATCGCAGCAGCCATTGCAGCAAGTATTGAAACCGTAAGACGGTTTTTTCTGTCTCTTAGCCATTCCATCTGTCCATACCTCCAAAATTGTTACTGTTCGCTCCGTACATAGTATTATTGCCTGTGAACAATTACCCCGGATCCGCTATTCAGAGTATAGACAATTCCCGGTTTTCTATTCCGGTAAGACACTTATTGTTAAAGGAATCTCAACTCTTTTCCAGATATACCTGCAGCTCTCCGTTTTCCATAATGATACGCGGAATTTCCGGAAGAGCGCCGCTTTCATACCACTGATGATAAACCTGCCTTAATGTCACCCCGTCTTTCTGCTGAGACGGCAGACGATTTTCCAGAAGGCCTGTAAGATACTCTCCTGCGGAGGTTCCTCCGCTTTCCCGTGCAAGCACTGCCTCCGGATCTTCTGTCCGAAAAATATAAACATTTTCACCGACAAAAGGCTCTTCCTTCAGATATTCTATAAAGGTTTTCCAGCCTTCCCCTTCCAGAAGTCTGTCCCCCATAATGATCACCTGCAAATGGCTCATATCCAGATATTTTTCCTGAGAACGGTCATATATCCTTTCTATTTCATAAAAATCACTTCCGGTTAAAGAAAGTACGGCCTCACTTCCTGACTCTTCCTGTTTTTCCTGTCCGGTAGCCTGGGGAAGATCCGGCATTCCATAAATAAGGGAAAAGCCTGCCTCTTCGCTGTTTATTCCCAGCGCAAGGGGATACATTCTTTTTTCCGGCTCTATGGCTGCGCAGCCGCTGAAAAACAGCACAAAACAAAGGCCGGCAGCCAGCGCAGCCTTTTTCTGACGTTTCCGTTTTCCTTTCAGTGCCATAAATATCTGAATCAGCAGCAGACCGGGTACAAAAATCCGGCTCAGATAAAAGCCAAAGATTTCCCGTATCCCTGTTTCCTGAAATTTTATCAAAGACAGCCCAAAGATCACTGCAGGCAGCCACAGCTTTCCTCTTCCCATTCGGGTCCGGTCCAGAATCCTGTGTCCGTAATGGAACAGGCTGCCCAGAGCAAACAGAAGGCTGTACAAAAGAAATCCCATCCACAGTACATCAAATCTTGCCAGCACATTCCCCGGAAGATCTGCTCCTTCCAGAAGAGGAAGAACCGGATATGCTTCATTTCTGAATCTCTGCCATCCAAGCACTGACGGGATCAGTACCAGCATTCCTATCAGGATTCCTCCCAGGGTGATAATTCCAAGAACCACCGTCTTTCCTGCCGTTCCTCTTTTTTCCACATCCTTCAAAAGAAAGGGCAGAAGCCCGATCCCGGAAAATGCCGCAAGGATTCCATAACAGCTTTTTAAAACCTCTTTTCCCTGCAAAACAAAAGCTTCTGTCATTTCTGTAAAATATTCCGGCGTGATCTGCCACAGACAGAGAACCATCATCAGTAAAACTCCGCCCAGAAGAACGCCGCCTGACACTTCTGCCATTCTTCCTCTTCTCTGCATACCTTTATGGGTTCCAAAGCTGCAGACCGCTGCCGCCAGAAAAGAAATCACAATTCCCGGAATACCGGTGATCAGAACAGCCGGAACCAGCTCCTCCATCAAATCCAGAAGATATGCGCCTGTCAGCGCCACATAGCTCAGAAAAAACGCTCCTATGATCCTGCCGCCTGCGGCTCCAAAGGTTTTAACCGGATCCGTGTACCAGGGCGTCAGTCTTCTCAGAAAAAAGCTGTAGATCACCAGAAGCACCATAGCAGCTGCCACTCCCACAATCCCTGATATCCCTGTGACGCGGTTTTCTCCGGGAAGACACAGAAGAAAAGGAGCCAGAAACGCCAGAACCATCTGTCGGTACAGCTGTCGGTGCGAAATTCTGTTATTTTCTGCAAATTTCATGATTTTTCCCTCCTTTTCAGCCTCAGACTCTGTTCCTGTCTGGCATAAAGAGGGCGGATCCGGCGCTTACGGAAGGGAAGCCTCAAAATCCCATCCCCAACATCCTTTATGGGAGATTTTTTTACAAAAGGCAGAAGATAGGGAATTCCAAAGCTTAACAGTCCTGACAGATGAACCGCCGTCAGGTAGATTCCCAGCACAATGCCAAAGATCCCCAGATATCCTCCCAGAAACAGAAAAACATATTTCAGAAGCCGGAAAGCAGAGGCAAACTCCTCATTTGGAATCACCATTCCCCCCAGGGCCGTAAGGGCTACGATCATCACAACAATCGGACTTACCAGATTTGCGCTGACAGCCGCCTGTCCGATGATCAGGCCTCCTACGATTCCAATGGCATTTCCCAGAGAACCGGGAACGCGGACGCCTGCCTCCCTTATAAGTTCAAAGGACAGTTCCAGAAACACAAGCTCCACAACACTTGAAAAGGGCACTCCCTCCCTGGCCTCTGCAAAAGACAGTAAAAGGTTTGTGGGAAGAATCTGAGTGTGAAACCGTATCACTGCCAGATAAAGCCCGGGAAGAAGCACCGCAGTCATCAGAGCCAGATAGCGCAGAATCCTTAAAAACGACGCCATTTCAAAGTGGTGATACCAGTCCTCGCTGCTTTCCATAAATCCGTTAAAGGAGCTTGGAAGAATCAGGGCATAAGGCGTATTGTCACAGATCACTACGATTTTTCCGTTAAGAAGCTCCTGAGCTGCCCTGTCCGGCCGCTCAGTTGTCTGATACTGGGGAAAGGGCGAATACCAGGCCTCCTCAGTAAGCTGCTCCAGCATTCCGCTGTCCAGGATCCCGTCAATCTCAAATTCCTCCAGACGGTCTTTGACAGTCTGCAAAAGCTCCTGGTGAACCAGATCTTCAATATAAAGAAGCTGAATCACAGTATTTGAACGGACCCCTATGCTCATTTCCTCTACCTTCATTCTTGTATCCCGGAGCCGTTTCCGCACAAGGGCCGAGTTTGTTTTAACAGAATCGGAAAATCCTTCTCGGGAACCCCGGAGAACCTTTTCTGTTTCTGCTCCCGACACTCCCATATTGGGATAACCCTTGCTGGAAATTTTCATGGCGTGGTCATAGCCCTCCATAAAAAAGACAGCGTTTCCTGCAAGCAGGGCAGCAAAAGCGTCCTCCATGTACTCGAATTTTTTTACATCTGCAATTCCCAGACTGTTATTTCTCATAAACTCCTGGATCTGTTCCGGTGAACTTTCCCAAAAATGATTTATCATTTTCCCCAGAGCCGAATCGTCCAGCATCATATTGGAAACTGCTACCTCAATATATACCATAAGACAGTCTGTTTTTCCCACAGTTCCAAGACGCATGGGACGAATTAAAATATCCGCGCAGTTTCTGCAGCGTTCTCTTATATATGTTTCATTTTCCTTCAGACTGGAAGAAATTTTTGTTTTTCCCATATACAACTCCTGCTAAATAGTCTGCAAAAAAGAGAACCGTTCCTCTTCTTTTTCCCGCATCTCTCCCTTTACAGAATAAAAAAGAGAGATACCATCTGTACCTCCCTTAGAATAACCATATTTTTCAGTTTTATTTACCGGAAACTGTCTTTTCCCTGATTTCCGTCTCCTCCCGTATGGAACACACAATGGCCTCTCTCTGATTTTCTATATGATGGAAAGAAATCTCCTGAGCCTTTTTTACATCTCTTGCCCGTATCGCCTCATAAAGCTCTTTATGCTCCCTGACCAGAAGATTCCTTGTCTCCTCATCTTTCAGATACTCTACACGATATCTGTAGATCTGTTCCCGGAGATTGTTCAGCACCTGGTTCAGACGGCGGTTGTCTGAAGACTGATAGATCACCTCATGAAAAGCCACGTCTGCCTCTGCAAGCTTTACCAGATTCCCCTCTGCCATTGTTTTTTCAAACTCCTCTGCAGCATCCCAGAGCTGTGCAAGCTGCTCTTCGGTCATACGGGCGCAGGCCTTTTCTATGGAAAGATTTTCAAGGGCAATGCGAACCTCCAGAACATCATTGAGATCCTTTTCTGTAATATTTGCAACCTGAGCGCCTCTTCTGGGAATCATCACCACAAGACCTTCCAGTTCCAGCTTCCGCATGGCTTCACGGACCGGAGTTCTGCTGACTCCCAGACGGTCTGCCAGAGCGATCTCCATCAGTCTTTCTCCCGGCTTCAGCTCTCCCTTGAGAATTGCCTTGCGCAAAGTATTAAATACAACGTCTCTCAACGGCAGATACTCATTCATATCAACAGAAAAATCTTTCATCCTTTGTATTTCCTCCTTATCACTGATGTCTCCGGAATATCTGAATTGCGCGCTTACTCAGAACGGTTATAGATCCGTGAAGCAAAAACTGTTTTTGCCAGGCCGCTCTTTTTCAGAGCCTCTGATGCGGCAAACATTTTTTCTCTGTCCTCAAAAACACCAAATACAGTAGGGCCGCTTCCGCTCATCATTGCCTTCAGCGCTCCTCTTTCTTCCATAAATTTCTCAATCTCGCCGATCACCGGATATTTTTCCATAATTCCCGGCTCAAATACATTCTCCATTTTTTCTGTTATGGAGCGCAGATCCTGGTTTCGGATAGCCTCGATCATTCCGTCAATATCAGGACGCTTCTGAATGGCGTCCAGCCTCAGATTTTCATATGCTGTTTTTGTGGAAACATTAATGCCCGGTTTTCCGATCAGCACATAGCACTCTGGCATTGGCGGCAGAGGCGTTAATTTTTCACCGATCCCCTCTGCCAGGGCAGTGCCTCTCATCACACAGTAAGGTACGTCTGCCCCTACCTGAACAGCCCTTTTCATAAGCTCCTCCTGGCTGAGACCCAGACGGAACAGACGGTTCACTCCCACAAAAGCTGCGGCTGCATCCGAACTTCCTCCTGCCATTCCTGCTGCTACGGGAATGGATTTGGTAAGCTTCATGGAAAGCCCCTCTTCCACATGAAATTCATCCATAAGGATCTTTGCAGCCTTATAAACAAGATTTCTCTCATCAGACGGAACATAGGGCAGGTTGGAGCGAAGGGAAATCCCCGGCGCCTGTTTTTTCCTGATCTCCAGGGTATCGTACATACGCACAGTCTGCATGATCATGCGTACCTCATGATATCCGTCCTCCCTTTTGCGTATCACATCAAGTCCAAGATTGATTTTTGCCATTGCCCGCAGACGCATAAGCCATTCCACTTTCCTTTCGTACTTTATCTTTTATACAGGTTCTGCTGCCCGCAGCTGTAAAGCTTATGGGCAGCAGCGTTTTTTTCTGTACTTTGTATACAATTCTTTGTAAGTATTTTATATGATTTTTACAGGAATTTCAATAGTCATTGTTCCACTTTTTTAATAAGGAGCAGCGGCTGCCCCACAGAGATCTCTCCGTCCTTCAGTTCATTGACTGCGCTGATTTCCTCCACTGTGGTATAAAATTTCTTTGCAATATCCCAGAGGGAATCTTCTGGTTTTACCACATAAACAGTAATTCCCGGCATTGCCCGCACCTTATCCTCATCCAGCGGCTGCTCCTCAACCTTATCTATAACCATTGTTTCATGACAGCTCATAACAAGAAGATTCAGGCTCACAGTTGCCCTGATCTCTATTTCATCACTGTCCACCATGGAAGTGGCAAGCTGTTCCAGATCTGCATGAAGATAATACACACTCTGTTCTGTGATTCCGCCGGCTTCCACCATCTGACTAAAGGGGATCATGGTTTCCATGGAATAAAACGGCATGTCGTCATTTCCCACAATATAAAGGATCTTAAGCTGAACAATACCGTCCACCTGCACGCCGCCTTCTACAATCCTTGTTTTATCCACCTTTACCTGCCCCTGGCTGTGACAGATCTGAAGGATTTTCCCTCTGGTTTCCTTCATTTCGATCCTGTCAGACAACCTGCACTTGGAAAAATTCCGGATAAGCAGACTTTCCAGCGGTTCAGTTTTTCCCTTTGGAATGCACTGGCGCAAAGGCGTATATACATCCAGGACCACATCATGCTCTTCCTCCCGGTAAAGCTTCATATCCACTTCCAGTACCATATCTGCGATCAGAAGCCGTTCCTCTCCGTCAGAATCCGGCTTCACCTCAACTGACTGGCTGATCACTGACGCCTCCATATTTGGGATCATATCTGCCGTACAGCCCGGACACTCCACCTCGCCGGAAAATGGAACCGAATATTCCAGCCACTGATGTGTCCTTCCCTCATCATCTCCGGTATAGAGCACAAATACATACAGCTCTCCCTTTGCCTTTATTCTGTCCTCTTCAGGCCTAAGATCAAGTCCCCGGACTTCTGTGGTATGCCACAAAAGCTCTGCTACATTAGGCTTATTGGAAGATAAAACAATCTCCTCCTTTTTGCGCAGAGTGTCCTTTTTATGTACGGCAAGACTTAAAAGCTTCATGGGTTTCTTTTTTACGGAAACAGTTTCATCGTCCACAGCCACAGGCAGACGGATTCCTGCCAGTTCATCCACAACTGCAAAAAATGTCACCACTGCCTTTATGTTCAGTTTTCGGGAGTGGATCAGATGAAGGCTCAGATCCTCGATCTCCCATTTCAGGCACATTTTATCTCCGCTTACAATTCCCTCCAGATTCAGTGTCTCTTCCACAGGAAGCTTCGCAGAAAGACTGTACACCCTTCCTTCCTCTTCCCCTACATAAAGAAGATCCACATTAAGGCTTCCCCGTACAAAAGCATGCCCGTCGTTTAAACGGACTTCCTCCACTTCCACCTCGCCTTTGTTCTGGATCATGCGCCCGATATCCGGCTTTACATCCGGAACATTGTAATCAGCATCAAAGGTTACCTGACTGGTTGCGCGGCTTTTTACCCGCAGCATCTGAATATCTTCTTTTTTTAATTCCACTTTTCTTTTCCCCCTGTCATTACTGAAACTGCACCGGTTCCTTCCGGTACTGTATTTTTACTGCTATATACGGATAGGACGGCTCCCCGCTCTGTTCCTCTGCAGAGGGGCCGATCAGCTTTGTCTCAAAAAATACAGCTGTGGAAGAAACTGAAAGATCTTTTACCTGAATACTGTATCCGCCGCTCATCTGTTTTCCGTAGCCTCTGATCAGATAAAGCTCTTCTCCGCTCTGGTATGTGACTCTGAACTCCGAAGCCTTTTTTTCTTCCACAAGTGCGGCGGCCTCATCTGGAAGCTGTTCCGGCTCCACCACCTCATACTCAAGAGGGGTTCTTTTTTCTTCCTCGATGCGCACCAGCCGGCAGCCTCCCAGAGACAGAATCAGAATCAGATAACAGACCAGAAGGACTGTCTTTTTCATAATGCCACCCCAATCCGTTCCTTGATAAGTATTGTATGTAATTGCCAAAAGATTTATTGCAACAATTTCATTTAATTTGTATAATGTTACTATTAAGGCAGCCGCACATGATATGGGCTGCCGTATACGAAAGAGGTACGATTATGATTCGCTTTTTACTTGTTGCTGTCATTGTGATCGGATTTCTGATTCTTTCCATTCCTGTTCTTATTGTAGAATGGATCATTGGTAAATTCTCTCCCATGACAAAAGAAATCAGCTCTCTCCGGCTGATCCAGGGCGCTTTTAAATTTATTCTGTGGGTTGCCGGAACAAAAATCACTGTGATCGGCGAAGAAAATGTCCCAAAGGATACTCCTGTGCTTTACATCGGCAATCACAGAAGCTATTTTGATATTCTTCTCACCTACAGTCGCTGTCCTATCCGCACCGGCTATGTGGCAAAAAAAGAAATGGAAAAGATTCCGCTTCTGTCAAACTGGATGAAATATCTGCACTGCCTGTTTCTTGACCGTAAGGATATCAAGCAGGGGCTGAAAACCATCCTTACTGCCATTGAAAAGGTAAAATCAGGAATTTCCATCTGTATTTTCCCGGAAGGCACCAGAAATAAGGCAGAGGACGAAACAGAGCTTCTTCCTTTCCATGAGGGAAGCTTTAAGATTGCCTCCAAATCAGGCTGTCCCATTATTCCCATTGCCATGAACAATACGGCGGAAATTTTTGAAGCCCATTTTCCAAAGATCAAACCATGCCATGTGATCGTGGAATACTGCAAACCCATCTATGTAAAAGAGCTGGACAAAAATGACCAGAGACATCTTGGAGAATACACACAGAACATTATTCTGGAAACAATTAAGAAAAATAAAGATCTTGTATAAGCTGTTCATTACATGCGGTCCGGACAAAGTCTTCTGAAAAGCTGATTTTCCGGAACCGCATTATTTTTAAAGGAGGAAGATGTTATGAAGTACCGTACACTTGAAAAAACAGGTCTCAAGGTCAGTGAGATCGGTCTTGGAGGCGAATGGCTGGAACGCCACAACACAGAAGAGGTAAAAGAGATCATTGATGTATGTCAGAAAGAGGGAATCAATATTCTGGACTGCTGGATGTCTGAGCCAAATGTCCGCTCCAATATCGGAAATGCGATCAAAGGCTGCAGGGACAAATGGATCATTCAGGGACACATCGGCTCCACCTGGCAGAACGGCCAGTATGAACGTACCAGAGAGCTTGATAAGGTTGATGAAGCTTTCCGTGATCTTCTTACAAGAATGCAGACGGATTACATTGATCTGGGCATGATCCACTTTGTTGACAGCCCGGATGAATTTAAAAAGATCATGTCCGGCGAATTTATTACCTATGTCCAGAAACTGAAAGAAACCGGAACCATCCGTCACATCGGAATGAGCACCCACAATCCTACAGTGGCAAAAATGGCAGCTCTTCATGGCGAGATCGAAATGATCCTGTTCAGCATCAATCCGGCTTTTGACCTTCTGCCTCCAAGCGAAAACCTTGATGATTACTTTGTGGAAAAATATGCGGACGGCCTGAACCGTATTGATCCGGAAAGAGAAGAGCTTTACCGTATCTGCGAACAGGAAAATGTAGGTATTACTGTTATGAAGGGCTATGCAGGGGGAAGACTTTTTGATGCAAAAACCTCTCCTTTCGGCGTTGCGCTTACGCCTGTCCAGTGTCTCCACTATGCTCTGACCCGTCCGGCTGTGGCAAGCGTTATGGCTGGTTTCGATTCACCGGAGCATGTATATCAGGCTGTTGCCTATGAAACAGCCACAGATACAGAAAAGGATTATGCAAGCGTACTTGCCAGCGCACCTCAGCATGCCTATGCTGCAGGACAGTGCACCTACTGCGGTCACTGCGCTCCCTGCCCTGCCGGAATTGACATTGCCATGGTAAACAAGCTTGCTGACCTGGCACGGATGCAAAAAGAGGTCCCTCCCACAGTCCGCGCCCACTATGAGGCTCTGGAAGCCAATGCCTCTGACTGCCTGGAATGCGGCGGCTGTGAGGAAAGATGCCCCTTCTCCGTACCTGTCATTGAATGGATGCAGAAAACCCGGGAGCTTTTTAGTTAAGACCGTTTAAGTCTGTTACCGGGAACCAGTGAAATTCCGGCGCCTGCTCAATATTGGCCACATGGGTCTCGTCTCCCATAACTGCCTGCAGCGCCGGATCTCCCTCTTCCGTCAGCGCTCCATTTTGGATCGTCACACGATAATACTCTTCATATCCCATTCCCCGGCTGAAATCCTGTAATGAATACAGACCAGGCCCCTCCGGCGGGATTGCCAGATCCAGGGAAATTCCACTTCCTTCTATAGCTTTTGGCTGATAACCGGAACCTGTATTTTCCGCAGTATACACCCGGTATGCGTAATAAATAAACGGTCCGTTTGCAAGCCCTTCTGTCAGAATCAGTTCTTCGGTTCCATCCTGATCCATATCATACAGAGCATATTCCCTCTCTCCGGTAAGCTGTCCGTAATCCCCATTTCCATATTCTGAGAAATTATATCCCTCTTCCCCGGCAGCTGCTGAATTTACAACACTGGTATATACAGAAGCTGGGTCTGCCACAGCCGGTGTGGGAGTTGGCTCCGGTGTGGGAGTTGCTGTCGGAATTGGTGTCGCAGTGGGCATTGGCGCTTCCGTAGGCTCCGGTACTGCTGTGGGCGCTGGGGTTACAGCCTCCTCTGTCGAAACTTCCTCTGTTGCTTCAGACTGATTTGCCTCCACAGTTGTCTGCTGTTCTTCCCCTGCCTGATTCTGTCCAACAAAATGATAAGCTGCGGCTCCGCCGCCTCCGATCACTGCCACTGCTACTGCTACCGCTGCGGCCTTGCCTGCTGCGGTGTGGATAAACGCCTGCTTTGCAGCTGTCTGTCCCACTTTGCGGCCTGCGGATACAGCTGTCCTGCCTGTATTGCCGGAAGAGCTGGTGCTTCTACCAGAACGTGAAGCAGATCCACTGCTTCCAGAATGTGAAACCGTCTCTGTGCCGTGGTCTGCCGCACTGCTTTCTGCCGCTCCTGCTCCGTTTCCAGATGCTTTGGCGCTCTCCAGGATTCCCGTCTTCTGTGCCTGCATAACTGCATTGGCTGTGGCAGCAAATACAGTAGACGCTTTTTCGCTGTCAAGCAGATACAGGAAGAATACAACAGGTGCAACTGTGTAGAGCTGATATCCTTTTTTCTGAAGCTCCTCGGCCTTTGCCTTTATAGCTTTTCTTCCATATAATAATCTTGATTTTACAGTATTTTCTGAAATTCCAAAGGTTTCCGCAATATCCTTAATGCTCTGATCATCCAGATGGTACATCAGAATACAAAGTCTCTGCTCATCAGAAAGACTGTCGATCAGCTCATGCACCAGCTCCTGAGTTTCTTTCTGTGTATAGCTCCGCTCAGGCTGAAATTCTGATTTCTCGTCCTCGATATCAAGAGCAAACTGCTCTCCCTCATCATTTTCTCCCTCAAGCTGGGAAAACAGCATGGGACGTTTTTTTGCCAGCGCATTTTTGGCAGTGTTTGCCACAATGCGTCCAAACCATGCCCGAAAACTTGCAGGGTCTTTCAAAGTTGCCAGCGACTGCCATGCCTTTATGTAGGAATCCTGCAGCACGTCCATGGCATCTTCTTCATTTTTCATATATTTCAGCGCAATATAATACATATCCCGCTGTGTTGATTCATAAAGTGCGGAAAATGCGCTTTCATTTCCTTTAAGCGCCGCTTCAACGGCTTTCTTATAGTCCATTTTCTCTTCTGTCCTTTCTCACTGTCCGGCTGATCTTCTTTTTCTGTGTCCTGCTCAGCTCTGTTTCTGAGCGTTCTCTGCGAAGCAGCCATACAAACCATTTCATAACCAAACTGCTGTCCATATTTTCAGCCTTTCTGGTTTACTCCATATAACTGTTGTCCGGGCTGTAATAAAGAAGCGCCGGAACCAGGGTTGTCTTGTCGTTTTCGGAAGCCGCAGTATATTTAAGCTCCGCAGTCTCCCCCAGATCTACCAGTTCGGCATTCGTTGAATCAAAGGATACCAGCGTTCCCTCTCCGTCCATCCATACATAATTCAGACAGATTTCACGCCATCTGTCCTCTGTGTCATTCACAAAAGTAATTACATTATAAACCACATTTCCCTCTACGTCTTTCTTTATTTCAATTCCGTCCAGTGCTTTTACAGGAATGTAAGTAACTTCTGCTTCCTGAACAGCAAAATCAAGCAGCTTAATATCTTTCAGTTCCTTTACATCGCCGTAGATGGTATCCGGATTGCCGTTAAGAGAAGTAATATCTGTTACATCTTCTTTAGCTATGGTATAGATCACTTTTTTCGTTTCATGAGGAGCCAGCCCCACAGATTCCAGTGGTTCAAATTTCTCTGCGTCTATCTTCAGGGAAACGCTCCTGCCGTAAACCGTATCACTGCCGTTTATATACGTTTCTACTGTTTCCTCTCTTCCCCAGTCATCCACTACCATAGTTGCAGTGCATCCCAGCATAGGGAACACATCACAGGAAAAATCATTTTCATTGGATATGTTCATATCAATCTGGTACATTTCCGCATCTACCTGCTTCATAGAAAGATCGGAGATCATTACCTTATCTTTCAGGGAAGAGGCGCTTTGCGCTGCTTTTACCACACTTTTTCTAATCTCTATATTTCTCAGATAGTTTTCGGAATCCAGAGTAACCTGCTCCTTATGCTTTTTAAGATCTTCCAGCGGAAGCTTTTCTCCAAATCCTCCAAATAGACGTTCATCGATCATTTCCACCAGAGCCTCTCCGCTGAGATCCAGATAATACAGAAAGTTTCTCTCCTCATTGGGGGCAACAGTTACAGGCTTTATGTAGGTAGGATCTTCCAGAGAAATATTCTCTCCTCCCTCTGCATAGATCGCATCCGTATCCAAAAGGATCATTTCCTTTGATCCATAGTCATATTTGGGAGATACCAGTCCCACACTGAACATTGGATAAATCTGACAGGGAATATTATTCCGGTTGTAGGCAGTCACCTCGATCACATAACCGGATTCCGGCGCATTCTCTCCCAACGTTCCTCCATAGGCTTCCAGAGTCGATATACTTTGTACATTTATTCCGGCATTGTCAGATAAAGGAGTTTCCCCGTAATAATCATAGTTGCCGTAAAGCTGGTCATCCTCTGTCGCCTCTGCATTCTCCTGCATTTCCAGAGAATCGTTACTTTCTCTGCCCTCTGCGGCTTCTCTCTGAATATCAGGATCTGTCATTTCCACCATGTTATTACCGGAACTGTTTTCTGCTTCTTCTGTTTTCTTTTCCTCTTCCGGATTTCCGTTCTCTATTTCAGCCGGAGCTTCCACGATCTCGGAAACCTCAGAAGAAACCTGCATGATTTCGGTTTCTGTTGTCTCAGAAGCTGTTTCGGCTTCCGTTTTCTTCGTTTCTGTTTCCGGGGCTTCTACTTTTTCGGCAGCCTGTATAGCTTCACTTTTCTCAGAAACCTTTGTTTCTGTCTTATCTGTTCCTCCAATACTTCCTATTCCCACAGCCAGAACTACTGCCACAGCAACAGCAGCCGCCCCATACGCCCATTTTGGATGGATTTTCTTATCTCCTGAAGCCTCTCCTTCCGGCGTTTTGCCGAAATCCTGTATTTTATGCCTCAATACATCCTTCCGGCTGTTCTTCGTCTCCTTTGAAGCAGTCTGACTTACCGGAGCGCCACATTTGGAACAGAACTTTGTTCCTTCTTTTATCTTTGCACCACATTTTTTGCAAAACATTGTTTTTCCTCCCGGATCTGCATTTTATCTCTCTTATTTTGCACACGCACCTGTCGCTGTACAGGCAACATACATGATATAACATGCATGTATAAAAACTCATGTATGCTACCATGCTGTTAAACAGGAGGTAACTACATGATTTCATACGAACCCTTCTGGCAGACCATCCGCCGGAAAAATATATCCACATATCAGCTGATCTACGAATACGGGATTCTGCCTGATACAATCCAGCGTCTGCGAAGCGGCAAGACCATTACCACAAAAACTCTTAACACTCTCTGCAGTGTTATTGACTGTCCGATATCTGATATACTGATTTTTATTCCGGATGAAGAATCCAGATAATCAATACTGATTTTTTATATATTTTTATTTATCAGTATTTTGTCAGCTGAACTCTCTGTCTCATAAGCATATTGCTTGTCATCATAGACGAAATCACAGATGATACAAAAATCACCACACCGCCTGCCAGAAGCAGCAGATACCCCTGCCCCTGAAAAACGGAGGTCAGTTTGCTGCACACATACAGCAGAACCCCAATAGCTGCCAGATTGAATACAGAAGAAATCACAGGGGCACGTTTTAACAGAACACAGATAAAGGATACCAGCACCAAAATCCCCATAACTACAAGCATAATCGCTGCAGTACTTGTATAGTCTCTGAAGCTCTGATAAATCTCAACATTTCTTAATTCTGTGTCCAGATATCCGGTAAGTTTCCGCGCATTCTCTCCAAATACAAAAGTCGTCATGAACTTCATAATAGAAGGGGTATCACCCATAAAATCCGTGAATTTATTTAAAAATCCTATAAGGAAACCATTGGTATAGTTTGGAAGAAATACTGCCACAATCTCCATTACACAGCCGATCAGTACTCCAAAATGTCCAAGATTATAGGCTCTCAGATACCTTTGTTTTTTTGTTTTCGATTTCTTAATGGCTGATGCTTCCGAAATCTCCCCGGACCAGCCGGACTGTGTGGTTTTTTCACTTCTTATCGTGTCAGAATCCATGGTACTTTTTCCTGTAGCTGTATGTCCCATAAGATTCTTGTTTGCTGCATTCTGATTTATTGCACTCTGATTCGACAGAACTGCTCCTGTTACTTTTCCGCATTTGGGGCAGAACCGAACTCCGTCCGGTATCTGATTCCCGCAGTTTTTACAAAACATTACATTTTCCTCCCTGTATAGTATATAGTCAAGTCTTTTTCCTTTAAAATCAAGGTTTTTTTAATGTTTCATCAATAAATATCTCAGAAGAAAGAGCCATAGGAATGGACATTTCTCTGTATCTGGTACGAAAGTAGTGGATTTTGGGTACACGAAGTAAAACGTCTTCTTTTTTCATTCTACATGGCCTTGTGTATACCCATCCATCTACGGCAGCGAACCTCCCATGTCTACCAGGATCATCAGTCTATCGCTGAGTCCTAACTTCTCTCGTCCCGCCTGTCCATAACCAGGGTGTCAGCTTAGCTCCTTTACAGGGTCATGCCCTCTGGAAAATATTCCTGCCGACTACTGGCTCATTCTTTGTTTTTTGTATTACTGACTTCTTTTCCGTAACAGCACCTTTCAGTGGACGTTTTCCTGTTACATTATGTTTGTTACTTCCAGCTATCATGGCTGGTCCCAGCCTTCCAACTCTTCCTCTCAAAGGCTCAGACCGGCCATGATACACTGTCTTACTTCTTTTTATGCTGCTGACTGCATTCCTGGTCTTACAATGTCTCTTAACATCTTCTGACCGTCATAATCTATGCCTTTTGTCAGTATCGTATAAAATATCCGGATCAGTTTACATGACACCGCTATCACCGACTGCATCTTCTTTAGTGGGTTTTTCTCCCTCGTCCTGTAATAATGATGGATCTCTTTGAATTCTTTGTTTTTCCCGATCACAGATATCGCTGCTTCATACAATGCATATCTCAATCGCTTTCTTCCCCTGTGGCTGATCCTGCTTTCCCCGTTATGTTTTCCGGAGCTGTCTGCAACAATGGCATATCCCGCCAGCTTCTGCACCTGTTTCGGATTATCAAAACGTTCAATATCTCCAACTTCGGCAATAAAACAGCTTACCGTTTTTATTCCGATCCCACAGATTCCCATCAATTTATCTATATATGGGATCTCAGAAAGTAATTCCTCTATCTCTTCCATAAGTTCATCCATACGGCTCTTATAGATCTCATAGTCATTTAACAGGTTTCGGATCTCTTTCCTTGCGCTTCTCGGTGCTTCCGTATTTCCGATGCTGTGCTCCGCTGCTGTTACCAGGGTCTTTGCCCTCTTTATCCCAGCGCCTTTCAGCCTTGCATCCCTCCATATCTTATTGACACCGTCCACTCCAAGTCCTTTGATATCACAAGGCAAGGGTGCCTGTTTTATCACCATCAGTCCGCTTACCGCATCCGGATTCCTGTAAACGTCTTTTATCTCTGGAAAATAGATGCTGAACCAGCGGGCGATCCTGTTTTTGATCCTTGTGATCTCTTCCTGTGTCTGGATGCGGAGGTTAGACAGATTTCTGATCTCCGCATAGATCCCGGTTGGAATATATGGATAAGAGAATCTTCCTTCATTTACCAGACCTGCAATTGTTTTTGGATCTTTACGGTCATTCTTATTCGGATTATTGTCATCCAGTTCTTTGGATTTCTTGACATGATGCGGATTTACATGTACCGGCCTCATTCCCTGTCCCTGCAGGTACGCTCCAAGGTTTAGCCAGTAGTGGCCGGTTGGTTCCATTCCCGGAATCACCTTTTCCATTTCGTGTTTCTCTGCTATATCATCCATCCATGCTTTGAATGAAGCAAATCCATCTTCATCGTTACTGAAAGCAAACGGCTTTTTTGAGTACTCATAATTGCGCCAGCTAAAAGCCCTTGCATAATGGGTTTCACTTCCCACATCAATACCAACGATCAAAGTTTTTTCCGTAATAGATGCAATTTTTGCGTTTTGTGTGTTATAATTCATTTCAAGTACCTCACTGTTTAATAAGATTTTTACTAACCCTGCAAAGTCAGTAATCTTATTTTACTCTGAGGTATTTTTTTATCAACCTTCTTTCTGGGAATTCCTTATATTTGAATTATACAAGAAGCTCCCTATATAGATATTTCAAAAATCCTACTTATTCCAACAGAAGATTTTTACCCAGTTCAAGTCCCTGCGCAATTGTCTCCGGAGACAAAAAGCCATCAAGCCCTTCCGAAAACGATTCACTTATACTTTCTTTTGCATCTTCCCACACTCTGCTTCCAAACTCATTAAACTGCTGCTCCTGTTCCTCTGTGTATCCACTTTCCTGATACTGAGGCTCCTGATATTGCTGCTGATACTGAGAATCTTCCTGCTGCTGAGCTGCCTGATATTCTGTTTCTCCCTGCTGCTGGGCTGCCGCTATCTGTGCGTCAAGAGCGTCTGCATCATATACCTTGATCTGCATAGAAGCGGCTCCCAGATAGTAGCCCTGCTCTGGTTCAAATCTACAGGCATTGTTCCCTGCGGTCTGATCATCGATTGCATATTCTGTATTGCAGACAGCAATGTAATCCTCTGCATTAAAATCAATATAATAACGGACATTTTTCGGAGTGCCGGCTTCCACCCGGACAGCATCCTGACACAACAGAGTCGGAGATCCTACAACTGCATCCGGAGAGTATACCGCCTCTGTATTCAAAAGCACCGCAGCTACATGCTCACCCGGATATGCGTCTCCCGTCAGATCACAGATAAACATGGGAAACACATAGTAGTCTTTCACATCGGAATTCACAAACTGTACATCCAGAACATAACCGTCCTCCGGCGCATATTCATCCAACTCTCCCTCATACTCGCTGACAGGAATACAGGAACTGGTAGTTCCTACCACCTCCCATCCCTCAACCTCATCTGTCTCTGCTGCCAGTACGGATACTGTTCCTGTACTTATGGACATTGCCATCATACCTGCCATTGTCAGTGCCGCCATCTTTTTCATAGTTTTTTTCATCATCTTTTTTCTCCCTTTCTCTTTTTGATTATATATATTTTTTCTTTTTCTTCGCGCCGTTTTACTTTTTGGGAAGGTCCAGCATCATAAGAACTTCTTCCATAACAGAAGCCTCCAGATACTCTCCCATGGCTTTGCAGCCTTTTTTCTGTGCAAGAACTGTCATTTTCTCCACTCCCTCTGAGACCGGACTTAAAATTCTGCTCCGATCCCCATCACTGATGGTTTCCCATTGCCTGAGTACAATAGTTTGTCGTTTGCCCATCTCATACAATGCCTGTTCAATCTCCTGACAGGTCTCGTTTAATTCTTCTGCATACCTGGCCTTTTCCTGCTGACTGCGAACCGCTACGGCCCGAAAATGCATAAGTTCCTGTAAAAGCTCTGTAATCTGTCTCTCATATGGCAGAAACATTTTTCTCACCTCCCTGTTCTGACCTTTCACTATACTGACAGACCAACACTCAAAAAGGTTTTATATTTTTATAAATTTTTTTATTTTTATTTTATCCTGCTCAATCATCCTGCTTCTGATCTGGCTGCGCCATTTCAGGCTCCTTTGATAATGGATTCCCACAATGAACACAAAACATGGAATCCAGATCATTTCTGCCGCCGCAGCCCGGGCATACTTTAGATTCAGCATCTGCCTGGACCTGCATTTCCTGCTGTCTTTTTAATTCCTGTTGACGGGCAAATTCCAGTTCCCTCTGATGGGCTGCTTCCCGGGCTTCCATTTCCGCCTGAACCTGCATCCGCGCAGCTTCCTTCTCTGCCTGAGCCTGCTGGCGGGTTGCCTCTCTCGCTTCCTGTGCCTGCTGACGGGCAAGCCTGTCTGCTTCTTCTTTTTCCTGAAGAGCCTGCTGACGGGCAAATTCTTCTTCCTCCTGCTGCTCTCTTAAATGTTGGATTTTTTCCTCTGCCGCTCTGTTTTCTGACTGATACTGGCGAATCACAGCAAAAAGATTTTCATACTCTGTACCCGGCTCCTCCAGATGAAGATTCACACACTGGATGCCAACCTGCATTGTCAGTCTTTCAATTTCCTTTTCATTGCTCTGTATCTGTGCATTAATTTTTCTTATATTAGATGCATATCTCTGCTGCGCACTTACCCCTGATACAGAACTTTTCATTTTGTCCAAAAATCCCATTTTAGTCCTCCTTCATTTATCTGTTTACTATACTGACAGGCCAATCAGCAAAAAGGTTTTACATTTTTAAAAATATTTTATATTTTTTACCAAAAACCAGTAAACAGATTTCATCCTCTTTTTATATAGATTTTATAACATCTATATAGTGTCTGCTGAGCAAACTGAAAACACTTGATTTTACTGACTTTTGCCCCATTTTCTGGTATAATGATTGCAAGGATTTTGACAAAAACAAATCGTTTTTCTTGCAGTTTTCTTACAGATTTTAAGTATAAAGGGGCTAAAACAATGTACAAACCGATCGACAAGTTACAGCATTCATTCCTCGATTTCAACCAACCTATGGGACTCCACATGAATCCGGATAACCGCTGGGTCAGACTGGCTGACCGAATCCCATGGGATGAATTCGAAGTAAAATATGCCAAGCTGTTTCCAAGTGATACGGGTAATGTTGCCAAGCCTCTTCGCATGGCATTAGGAGCCCTGATCATCCAGACCAAGTTCCAATTTTCCGACCGTGAGCTTGTGGAACAGATCGCTGAGAATCCGTATCTGCAATACTTTATCGGGCTTCCCGGTTTTCGGGAAGAAGCTCCGTTTGATGCAAGTACACTGGTTCTTTTCCGTAAACGCATTTCAGCAGATATGCTGATGGAAGTAAATGAGTATCTTCTTGCTCACAAGGAGGATGACAAAGATGACCATACTCCTCCATCCGTAGGAAAATCCGGTGATGATGGTACTGCAAAAGAAGATACAAACAAAGGGACTCTGACACTTGATGCAACCTGCGCACCTGCAAACATACGTTATCCGCAGGACATCTCGCTTTTGAACGAAGCAAGAGAAAAGCTGGAAAACATGATTTACTGTTTTTGTAAATGTTATGGTCTTAAGTTGCCAAGAAGATACCGCAAACGTGCCAGAAAAGAGTATCTTGCATTTGCCAAGAGCAGAAAGCACACGGCAAAGAAAATCCGCAGCGCACTCCGCAGACAGCTTGGCTACGTGAAAAGAGATCTTGGCTATCTGGAACAGTTCATGAGTGATGGATACGCCATGACAGGTAAGGATATCGGCCTATATCTTACCATCATCAGGCTGTATGAACAGCAACAGTATATGTATGATAACAGAATCCATTCTGTAGAGCATCGCATTGTAAGCATTTCGCAACCATGGCTTCGGCCGATTGTCAGAGGGAAGGTCAAAGCACCTGTTGAATTTGGCGCAAAATTTGATCTCAGTCTTGACAGCGAAGGTTATGGGCGCCTCGAAAAAATATCTTTCGAGGCATACAACGAGAGCACCTGCCTGATTGAAGCAATAGAACGCTTCAAAGAGCGTACCGGTTATTATCCAGAACGTGTCCTGGCAGATCAGATATACCGGACCAGGGAAAACAGGAGTTATTGCAAAGAGCATGGGATCCGGTTATCAGGTCCAAAGCTGGGCAGACCAAGCGCCACAGCAAAAGTTGATAAAAAACAAGAGTATCAGGATAATACCGATAGAATCGAAGTGGAGCGCACCTTCAGCCTGAGCAAACGCTGTTATGGTATGAGCTGCATTACCACAAAACTGGAAGAAACGCAGTTGACATCTATCGCATTATCTGTATTCGTGACGAATCTGTTCAGGATTCAGAGGCGAATACTTTGTGCTCTTTTGCATCTGTTCCGATTCTGGCATGACCGGAACAGATGTAAGAGTTGGAAGTTACAGATAGCTGCTTAATCAGCAGACACTATATAAGTGCGTCAATGACACAGGAAAACGAATTAAAATAAATTTCCATTTTTTAAAACTTTTTCTCTTTTTTCTCTGTCTGTATAATGGGAAGCAAAAATTACGGCAAAAGCGCTTTGCCTCCCATTGAAACTAGATGTTACATCATGTATACTGAAAGTAATGTATACAAAAACGAAAAAGGAGGAAAAAAATGAAAAAAACGACTTTACTAACCTGCCTTGCTCTGACCGGCGTACTGGGGCTTTCATCCACAGCCTACGCCTCAGAAGTATCTGTACAGAGCCTCATCGACGGCTCTTCCCAGACAGAAGCAGAGAACCAGCCAGAAGCAGAAAACGAACAGACAGAAACCGAAACACCTTCCACTGAGAATACAGACGATACAAATACCGTTTCCGTCCAGACAGAAAACACGGAAGCTTCCGGTACAGCCGCTCAGAAATCCGGCGAAACATCCTCAGACGGACAGGTTGTTCCCGGAACTAACATGTATGATGCAGGTGTTATTCCCTTTAACACCAAAATTTCCGGCACAGCCACAGAAGGCGTCTATAACTGGTATGCCTTTACCACCGGACCTGCTGCAGGAACAGAATATAAAATCACCTGTGTTAATACCACTCCCGGAGCCGATTCAATACACTATTCTCTTTATGATGAATATGGCTCTCTTATAACTTTCAATGGTTTTACCGCCCTAGAGGCCTGTTCCGATGGTGTTCCCTCCACCATGGCTACTAATGAACTGGATCCAAATACCACCTATTATTTACAGCTTATTACATATGACGCTGATCCCGTTGATTACATCCTCAATGTAACAGATCCCAATACTCCTGCTCCCACCTCTGTTCCGGATTCGCAGAATACCCTGCCCCCGGATGGAGAAGTTATTGCCGGAACCAGTCAGTATAATGCTCTTTTGCTGCCTCTGAACACCAAAGTATTTGGAACCGCAGAAAAAGATTCGTACTCCTGGTTTTCATTTAATACAGGAGACTCCTCTGGAGATGAGTTCCGGATTACCGCAATAAATAATACTCCCGGAGCCGATTCAATACACTATTCTCTTTATGATGAATATGGCTCTCTTATAACTTCCAATGGTTTTACCGCCCTAGAAGCCTGTTCCGATGGCGTTCCCTCCACCATGGTTACTAATGAACTGGATTCAAATACTACCTATTATTTAAAGCTTATTACATATGGCGCTGATCCCATTGACTATTCTTTAATTGTAAAAAATATGAATAACAACAACAGTGCATACAAAACTGCCGGAAATGTCATCGAGGCCAAAGGAGCAGAAGAAATAACTGAAGGTCCGGTTACTGCCGGAACCAGCCCGGACAATGTTCTGTTGCTACCCATTGGTTCAAAAGTATCCGGAACTGCAGAAGAGTCCACCTGTTCCTGGTTCGGCTTTAAAACCGGTGAGACTACAGGAACAGAATATACAATTTCCTGCATAAATACCACTCCCGGAGCCGATTCAATACACTATTCTCTTTATGATGAATATGGTTCTCTTATAACTTTCAATGGTTTTACCGCCCTAGAGGCCTGTTCGGATGGCGTTCCCTCCACCATGGTTACTAATGAACTGAATCCAAATACTACCTATTATTTAAAGCTTATTACATATGACGCTAATCCCATTGACTACATCCTTGATATTCAGGCACCTGTAAAGGAAGACCCAAAGGGCTCCCTGGTCTTTGAGGTTCCCTTTGAGATCAATGAAACCCAGGTACAGTTTGTAATCAACGAAGCCACCTTTATTGATGAAGAAAAAGCAAAAGAAGCTCTGAAACCGGTAGCTGACGCAATCCTTGCACATCCGGATCACTCCATCCTTCTGGCAGGAACTACCGCCACTGACGGAACCCAGGAATCCTGTGTGGATCTGGCCAACCGCCGCTGTGAAGCTGTAAAAAATCTTCTTGTAGATACTTACGGCGTACCGGAAGCCCAGTTGGAAACCATTGGACTTGGCTATGAGCTGGATCCCTTTGAAAGAGGTCAGGATCGGGATGCCAACGGAAACTTCGTAGAATCCGAAGGCAGAAAAAACAGACGTGTAGTGGTTCTTGATGCTGAGGATCCTATTGCACAGGAGCTTATGAAATTAAAATAGTAGATATCAGGCAGAATACTTTCTGCTATTGATATATCCCGTTTGGAAAAATTATGAAAAGGAGAACTTTCATGAAAAGGAAATTAAAAAACATTCTGGCAATGCTTCTGGCAGTCATGCTGATCTTCAGCGCGACTCCTGCCACAGCATCTGCCGCAGGCAGAAAGCCAACTCCCGGAAAGGTCACTCTCACACAGATCTCCTCTCCGGCTTACAACAAAATCAATATTAAATGGAACCGCACTTCAAATGCCACCCATTACAAAATTTATTACAAAAAGGCCGGCGCAGGCCAGTGGACATCTCTTGCCACAGTAAGCGGCAGCGCCACCAGCTATACACACACATCTTCCAAAAGCAGACCTGTTACCCCGGGACAGAAATACACCTACACAGTCAGAGGTTATAACAGCAGATACAAAACCTACGGAAGCTATGACAGCAGAGGACTGACCACATATACAAAACCCGCCACAGTAAAGCTGAACCGCGCTTCCCTTGGTGCTGACAAAAAATCTGTGACCGTTTCCTGGAACCGAGCTGCCGGATGTAATTATTACTGTGTTTTCCGCAAAACTCCTTCCACCGGATGGAAACGGCTGGCAAATGTCCGGGATCCCTATACCGTCTACACAGACCGCAATCCCGTCAAAGGACAGACAAATATTTATACAGTCAGAGGCTACTACAGCCCCACAAAAACCTATGGAAATTATAATACCAGAGGACTTTCTGTAAATGTTCCGAAAACCGGGACTCCTGACAAACCGCAAAAGATCACTCCCGGCCCTGTAACTCTCAGCAAGATTTCAGCTCCGGCATACAATAAAATCAATATCCAGTGGAAAAAAGCCTCAAATGCCACCCACTACAAGATCTACTATAAAAAATACGGAGCCGCTTCATGGACAAACCTTGCTACCGTAAGCGGAAATACTTCCAGCTACACCCATACTTCTTCCAGTACCAAACCTATTATCGTTGGTCAGAAGTACACCTACACTGTAAAAGCGTACAACAACAGATACAACACAAACGGCAGATATAACAGCAAGGGACTGACTGCAAGCACCAAACTCTCCACCGTAAAGCTGAGAGGTGCTTCTCTTTCCGGGGATAAAAGATCCGTCAAAGTGTCCTGGAATCCGGTTCCCGGCTGCAATCAGTATTTCGTATACCGCAAAACTCCTTCCACCGGATGGGCACGGATTGCAACCCTGAAAAGTAATGTTACCAGCTATACTGATCAAAGACCGGTCAGCAACAACACAAATACCTATACTGTACGTGCCTATTACTCCCCAACCAAAACTCTGGGCGGATACAATACAGCCGGTTGCTCTGTTTCTGTTCCAAGACAGGAGCCAAAACCAAGATATACCTATGATATAAAAATCATAAATACCTACAATGAATTTTATAATATACTGGAGACGGCGCCATTTTTCTATATCAAAACAAATAATCCCAGAGCTGACAGTATCCGACTGCACTGGTCTCCTAATGCCGGATCTATCGTGGAAGAGTCTATACAACCCGGACAGTATCGGGATGTAAAAGGCACACGTGCACCCAACAGCAATATGATAAAAGTACAGGGCGGCTATATCACCCGGCGCTATCCCCAAAAGACCGGAACCTATAACGTACAGGTTCGGGAAATAAAACCGCAATTCCTGGATAATCCATTGTATGCTGATTCCAGTCTTAATTGCTGCTATGAAACCACTGCATCTGTTCGCGTCACACTCAAAGATTACAAGAAATCTGGCGTCAACTGGATCAATGGACTGATCAAAAAATATACAAAACCAGGCATGACCCCAAAGGAACAGTTTGAGGCGGTAATTTACGGCGAATTTGTTAACGGTTCCCGATACAGATACCCTACCACGATCCGCGGAGAAGAGGGCTATGCTACCATGCTGAAAGAACAGGGAGCATTCTGGCAAAACCACCAACTGAATTCCTTTACCTCTCCGAACCTGATGTATGACATTGGCCAAATCATTGGTTATCCTGTAGAAATCGTATCCTACGATGTCTCCAACCCAGATCATGACTGTGTGAGAGGCCCTGATGGAAAACTCTATTCCATCTGCCCAATGGTATCCACCGGACAGATAGACAAAGAAGATATCGAGTATATTGATTTTTCCAAATATTAACAAGGAGGATTTTATAAAGATGAGAATAAAATCAAACAGTCTTCTGGCTGTACTTATGGCAGTCATGCTGATCCTTGGCTTAACTCCATCCACAGCCTTTGCCGCAGACCAAAAGGCAACTCCCGGAACGGTTACTCTCACCGGAATCTCCGCCCCGACATACAACAAGATCAATATCCGGTGGAATCGTACTTCCAATGCCACCCACTACAAAATCTATTATAAAAAAACCGGTTCAAGCCAATGGACAGGACTTGCCACTGTAAGCGGCAATACCACAAGCTATACCCATACTTCATCCAAAACCAGGCCCATTGTGGTAGGACAGAAATATACCTACACAGTCAAGGGCTACAACAGCAAATATAATACAAACGGACATTATAATGCCAGGGGACTGACCGTACAGACAAAACCCTCTACGGTTCAGCTTTCCCGAGCCACCCTTGCTTCCAACAAACAGTCTGTTACGGTTTCATGGAACCGGGCTTCCGGCTGTAATTATTACTGTGTTTTCCGCAAAACTCCTTCCACAGGATGGAAACGCCTTGCAAACCTCCGAAGCCCTCAGACCTCCTATATTGACAGAAATCCGGTCAAAGGACAAAGAAATATTTACACGGTACGCAGTTATTACAGCCCCACCAGAATGTACGGCAATTATAATCCCAGCGGAATTTCAGTAAACGTGCCCTCATCCGGCAGCACCGGTTCCCAAAGACTTACACCGGGCACAGTAACCTTATCCAAAATTTCCGCTCCGGCTTATAATAAGATCAACATTCAATGGAAGCCTGCTTCCAATGCCACCCACTACAAGATCTACTATAAGAAATCTGCCAGCAGTCAGTGGATAGGACTGGCTACAGTAAGCGGAAATACCACCAGCTACACCCATACCAATTCCAACAAAACGCCTATTATACCAGGACAGAAATATACTTACACGGTTAAAGGTTATAACAGCAAATATAATACAAACGGCCCATATAACAGCAAAGGACTGACTATAAGCACGAAACTTGATACAGTAAAACTGAAAAACGCTGTGCTTTCCAAAGACCAGAAATCTGTAACTGTTTCATGGAATGGACTCCCGGGAAACGGCTTCTACTACATATACCGCAAAACTCCTTCCACCGGCTGGAAACAGATTGGATTGACAGACTATAGGTTCAACAGCTATGTGGATAAAAACCCAATAAAGGGACAGAAAAACATTTACACAGTCCGCGCTTATGTTGTTTTTTCAAATACCTACGGCGGCTATGATCCAAAAGGCGTATCGGTGAACGTACCTTCAAAACCCACGCCGCATAAACACAGCTATACTTCTTCCATTACCAGACAGCCAACCTGCAGTAAAGAAGGTGTCCGTACCTATAAATGCTCCTGCGGTCACAGCTACACAAAATCCATTCCTGCTACGCGAAAACATGTCTGGGAGGATCTGGGATCAGATGTAAGGTTGGACTGGAGTGGTTCTCTACAGGAAAACACTGGCCCTACCCAAAACGCGTTTAAAGTTTCTGCGGCAAATTTCTGTACCGGATGCGGATATTACTATGGCACAGGAATTAATGACAACTTTGATATCCGGTATTTTGACCATTTAGACAACCCTAACTCAGAACATTGTCTGGGCGGTTATACCTTACTCCATATATATGAAATTCATCACCTTCTTGAGTGTAGAAACTGTAATATAAGTAAATGTGGGAAATTTTCCCATTATCAATATACTTTCACATGGTACGGACATAACGATAAAATCAAGCTGGAAGACTGGCAGATCAAAGAACTGGGACTGCCCCTTGACGGCACTGTAAAAGTAACTCTTTAATAAAAACAGTTTTTAATACAGTCTGTAAGAGGACTCTCAGTCCGACAGCAAAAATAATCCTGAGTATTTTGCGGTTACTACATCACACAAGTAACAATCCACACCGAAGCTGCCATCCCGGCCAACGTAGCAACAAGCGCGCCGGTCAGTGTATATCTTGTTTTCTGTATGCCTACAGAGCCAAAATATACGCTCATGCAGTAAAAAACACTTTCTGTGGAGCTGAGCATCAGACCTGCCATCAGCCCCACAGGAGAATCTGTCCCAAATTCCTTAAAAATGTCCAGAAGCAGCCCTGTTGCTGCGCTGGACGAAAACAGTCTTACAATTCCAAGAGGAACGATCTGCGGCGGAATACCCGCCGCAGAAGTTACCTTTCCCAGTATTTCTCCCAGAAAATCAAGAAAACCAGAAGCTCTGAGAACTCCCACTGCAGTCATAAGGCCGATCAGTACAGGAATCAGACCTTTTACTGTTTTCAGCCCCTCTTTTGCCCCTTCCAGAAAGTCACTGTATATATCTCTTTTAGAAAGAAGTCCATGTCCCACCACATAAAACAAAAGAAAAGGTATCATAAACCCGGAAATATAGGAAATAAGCTTCATGAAATCTCCATTTTTCTGTTTATGATACCTTATGAAATATGTCCTCTCTTTATGTACGACAAGATTTCGTCACATGATTTTTAATGATAAACGATAAATTTTTATTGACATTCACAAATCACTTTGATATATTGAAATTAACGATAAACATTAAATCTTATATGATATTCATAATATTTCGTGCAAAGGAGGAATGTATATGGAAAACTCTGCTATCCAAAAGATCAACAAACTGGGACGTATCGGAGTAATCGTCATCCGGGTGATAAAGGTAATTTCTGTTTTTATACTTGCCGTATTTCTCATCGGACTTTTTACCTGGGGCTATATTCCCAAAGGGCACATCACACTCAATTATTTTGAAAAGGTAGTGGTTGAAACAGGCCCGGAGCTTGATTCACTGGATCTACGCAACATTAAGATGAACAACGTTATTCTGGATCATTCTGAAGAAACTGAAAACGGCCGCCGTTACTGGGGCGAACAGCAAAATTACTCTCTGGATGATCCCGCAATGGTCATGCTTTTGTACGTGATATGCTTTGCAGTCTTTTATGTCATCCTGCGCTACGGCGGAAAACTGTGCAAAGCGTTCCGTACCTGCCGCTCCCCCTTTGATCCTGAAGTAATCAGCAATATGAAAAAACTGGAAATTGCCATGATTCCATGGGCTCTGATATCTATCTTTACAGATACCTTCGCCACAGTATTACTTATGAAAGGCAGACCTTCCCTGACTGTGAACATCAATCTTCTCCTGCCCATTTTTATACTGTATACTCTGCTGTTTATTTTCCAGTATGGCGCACAGCTTCAGCAGGAATCTGACGAAACAATTTAACAGAAAGGATCTGACTTCTATGAATAAAATAATTTTTTCAGAAAAAACTTCCCTCTCACTGAAAAACAAATCCTTAACCACCTGTCAATATGCCGCTGTTTTTCTGAAAGGGATTTTGCTGTTTCTTCTTTTGGCTATGTTTTATTTAATCCTGCTCCCTGTTCTGGCAAAAGCAGGACTGGTTCCCTTCCACTATGAGTATACAGACAATTATCACCAGTTTTTTACCTGGTCAGATGCATGGTGTACAGGATTCTCCCTGCCCTCTGATCTATCAGGCCAGATTGCAGATCCTCTGAATAGCTATCTGATTTATGGTATTCTTGAAAGTATCCTGACCCTTCTTCCTGTTATGATCGTTCTTCTTTTTGTAAAACGGATCCTGGACAGAACCCTGAAGGAACACACACCATTTACTCGAAAAACGGAAAAAGATCTGCGGGTCATTTCATGGATTCTGATCATCATGGCTCTGTTTAAAAATACTTTGTATTACAGCCTGATCGAAAAGTTTCTCTTCGATTCTGTCTTTTTCCGCTTTCCGGATATCAGCGGTGAAATTTTGGTAATGGGAATCCTTGCCCTGATCCTTTCAGAAATTTTCCGGTATGGTATTGATCTTCAGGATGAAGCTGATATGACAATATAAGGAGATGGAAAAATGGCAATTATTTTAAGACTTGACCGGGTGATGGCAGACCGGAAAATTTCTCTGAACGAGCTGGCAGAACGGGTCGGCATCTCCAACGTTAATCTTTCCAATCTGAAAACCGGAAAGGTTCGTGCAATACGCTTTTCCACCCTGAATGCCATATGCAGGGAGCTTGACTGCCAGCCGGGAGATATTCTTGAATTCTCTCCGGATGACCCTTCCTGACTTTCCCTGTTCTGTCGTTTAAACTCATAATAAAACTTCCCGGAAATCACCTGCTTCCGGGAAGTTTTTTATCTGTAGTATTTTTCTGAATCTGGAAAAGAAACAGTAAATCAATCTCTTCTTTACCTTCCCATGTTTTCATGGGACAGGTCATTTCCGTATAAATATTCAGGCTTTTTCTGTACCTGGTTTCCTTCCTGCACTCTTTAACAGAACACATACTGCAAATATTGTCACTATCCCCTCTGTTACAGGGTAGGACAGCCATACGCCCTGCATTTCAAACACTGCTGAAAGAATAAAGGCAGCAGGAATGATCACAACCAGCCCCCTCAATACAGAGATCATCTGAGCCGGAAGCGCCCGTTCCGTAGAGGTAAAAAACATGGCCGAAACAATATTAAAGCCCACAAATGGCACAGCCAGGAAGTAAAGCTTCAGCCCCTCTTCCGCAATCTTCTGAAGCTGCATATCGTTTTCGCTGTTAAAGACAGATGTGATCGGCGATGCGAACAGGAACACGATTCCGTAGATTACCGCTGCTGTTCCCAGAAGGGTTATAACGGCATAACGAAATATTTTTCCTGTATTTTCCGCATCTCCGCTTCCGTAAGAGCGGCTGGCAATAGGCTGCATTCCCTGAGCGATTCCGGTAAACATGGATGTTACCACAAGAGATATATTTGTTACCACTCCATAGGCAGCCACACCCAGATTTCCCCGGATTCCCAGAATAATAAAGTTAAATACAATAATCACAATACCGGAAGCCAGCTCTGAAATAAGGGATGGTATACCCAGTGAAAAGGTGGTTCCCGTTAATCTGATATCCGGCTTTGCAGGACTGAAATGGAAGTTATTTTTTCTGCTTATCCAGTGTTTCGACAGCACGCCGACACTGATCACAGGAGCCAGTCCTGTGGCAAAAACAGCACCGAAAATTCCCATTTTCATTGGAAAAATAAACACATAATCCAGTATGATGTTTGCAAAGCTTCCTGTCAGCATCGCTGTCATTGCAAGTCCCGGATTCCCATCGTTACGGACAAAACATAAAAGAAAATCATTTGTCATAAAAGCAGGTGCAAACAGAAGAACTACCATAAGATATGTTTTTGTCATTTCAAAAATTTCCCCGTCAGCGCCAAGAAGAGACGTGATATTTCCGGAAAATCCAAGTCCCATAAGGACAAAGATCAAGGCAAAGATCCCAACCAGATACGCGGTATTCGTAAAGATCCTGTTGCCCTCCTGTTCCATTTTCTGCCCCCGGAAAATAGAGTATTTTGTGGCTCCTCCCATTCCCAGCATCATACCGCAGCCATGTACAAAGCTGTACACGGGAATGGCAATATTCAGGGCAGCCAGACCGTCAGAGCCCAGTCCTCTGGCAATAAAAAAGGTATCTGCCAGAATATAACAGGACAGCCCGATCATTCCCAGAACATTCAGGCTGGTATATCGCATAAATTCTCCCAGACATGATGTTTTTTTCATATTCCCTCCTGTTGTTTTTTATTTCCCCCTGTTTCCAACACACCTGTCCGGCAAAACAAAAACGCCAGTATTTTCGCTTTCTAAGACCTACGGCGAAAAAACTGACGTCTTTATCCTCTTACCCGGTGGCAGAGGGATCGTTTCTTTTATTTAATCTGAAAGGTATGATATCACATCCCGGGAGACCGGTCAAGCATTAAATCCTCACCGGTGTAACCACATTGTCCTCCTCGTCAAACTCCAACGGCGCAGGCTCATCCAGAGCCTCCACTCCCGGATACTTCCCGGCTTTCACATCATCATAGTAAGCCTTTGACAGCATAATGGTGTCAATATGAAGACTGTTGGCAATTCTCACCATGCGTACAGGTGCATCTCCAAGTCCGTTACAGGTACAGATGCACAGCTGGATCGCCTCCCTGTCCGTTGCCGTCACACAAGGAATACGGGCAGAAGCCAGTACTGTACTTGTAAGGCAGTTTGGATACATTTTTTCAATATCCATTTCCTCAAAAATCTTGTTTGTAATAGCGCTTGCAAGACCACAGCCCAGAGCGTTTCCATGGGACTCCTTGCTGAGATTCAAAAAGCAGGTTCTCTGAACCTGAATACCACCCTTTGCAAACTCTGTGGAAAAGGTTCCTGTAATATTTGGATCCACTCCGGTACCGCTGAAGTTCTTTCCGATCTTGTCCACAACCAGCACGTCCCCTTCGCCTACGATCAGTTTCGGCATATTGGAAAACGCATATTTCAGAAGCTCCGCCTCTCTCTCCAGAATATTCTCCGGCAGAATTGCCTCGATCTTACAGGTTTCATCATAAGCATTCTCAATGCAGGGAATGGCAAAAAGAACAGGCGCTTTTTCAAGGACAACTGCGGCCATCGTGGGAATATTCTGAGCTATTTTACCCATTCCGTCACTGTGGACCACCTGGGCCCCCACCTGCTTGCCAAGTCCTACGGTCATCATTTTGCAGGGACCGCTTTCGTGGGTTCCCCGGAAAGCATTGTGGGGCTTCAGCCTGCAGGAAACAATGATCCCGTCTGATTCATAGGCATTTTTGTCTATAACAACTCTGCGTCCCAGACTGGAATAGCCCAGCTCCACAACCTCCATAGAAGAACGGATAGGACATCCCATTGTTTTTTCTGTGATTCCGAAGCTTTCCAGAATCTCAACCTGCCCCTCTGCCGTAGCTCCTCCGTGACTTCCCATTGCCGGTACAATAAAAGGAGATGCGCCTTTTTGCTTTACAAAATCAACTACTGCTTTTGTGATAATATCCACATTCCGGATTCCGCGGCTTCCTGCAGTAACAGCAATACTCATTCCCGGTCTGATCTTTTCCGCAAACTGAGGCTGTGCCATTTCCCGGAAAACAACTGCTGGAATATCCTTCGGAGCAATTACCTCACGGGAAAAGGTCTGCCTTGCATGAAACATTTCCGGAACAGGAACATCCTTCAGAAGCCTTGAGACGGTTCCTCCCTTTACTACCTTCATAGCTCTTCCGCCTTTCTCTTTACGTTTTTTGTAATAATTACGTCAGAGCCGGTTCCCAGTACATCCTGAAGCACGATCTGGCCGATGGAAACAGGTGCCGTAACTTTTATCTTTCTGATCTCCGCCATCACAGAAAAAATATCCTTTTTGGGAATCGGGGCGTTAAGACGCACACTGGCCAGAGGCAGCTCTCCATCCTCAACCAGAACAGAGGAGGCAATATTTCTCACAGGATTTGTCACCTCGCGGACAGCGTATTCCTTTCCTCTTTTACAGTTGTTCCCGGTAACTTTTTCCACCTGTCCCTCAGGGAGAACCTCTGCCTCCAGAGAACAGCCCATAGGGCACATAATACAGGTAAATTGTCTCAGCATATCACATTCACCTCCAAAGGAGCTTCTCCGTTTAGCTTTTCCGCCTCAACAGGAATCTGGATCATTTCAGCCGGAAGAGCTTTTTTAAATTTATAGCGTTTTACAGTTTTTCCATCCTGAGTAATTTCAATAGCTCCATCCTTCATCGGACGGCGCACACGCATGGCAAGACGGAAGGATTTTTTGCCACTGACCTTCTGGGGAATGGTGTGAGTTACGTTTCCGTCTGTTTTTATATCAAGCTCACAGGGAGGAAGTCCGCCTTCACGGATATACCGGGCCATGGCGTCTGCCAGCTTTTCTGCCTCCATAGACACAAAATCCACCAGATCATGAACATGAAGTACATTTCCTGCTGCAAAAATCCCTTCCACATCTGTCTGGTAGTTTTCATCCACAACAGCACCCTTACTTCGATCATCCAGAGTAACGCCTGCTTCAAGAGAAAGCTCATTCTCAGGGATCAGCCCTACCGAAAGAATCAAAGTATCACAATGGTGTGTTTTTTCCGTTCCGGGAACAGGCTGAAGCTTCTCATCTACCTGGGAAACCACAACCCCCTCCAGGCGGTCTTTGCCCAGAATATCTGTTACCGTATGGCTCAGATAAAGAGGAATGTCATAATCTCTCAGACACTGCTCAATATTTCTGGGAAGTCCGCTTGCATAAGGCTGAATCTCAAACACAGCCTGCACATGAGCCCCCTCCAGAGTCATTCTCCTTGCCATGATCATTCCGATATCGCCGGAACCCAGGATCACAACCTCCCGTCCGACCATTTTATTCTGAAGATTGATATAGGACTGGGCAACGCCTGCTGTCCACACGCCTGCAGGACGTTCTCCCGGAATGCTGATAGCTCCCCGGGTTCTTTCCCGGCAGCCCATTGCCAGCATCACGGCTTTTGCCTGTATCTCAATAATCCCCTCTCTGGATGCAGCATATACCTTTTTATCACCGGTAAGCCGGATTACGGTAGCGTCTGTAATATAGGGAATTTTCAGCTCCTCCACCTGATCGATAAAGCGCTGTGCATACTCCGGTCCGCTTAAGGTTTCCCCGAAGCGGCTGAGCCCGAAGCCGTCATGAATGCACTGCTTCAGAATCCCGCCCAGACTGCTTTCTCTTTCCAGAATCAGGATATCGGTAATTCCTTTATGATAAAGCTCTACGGCTGCCGCAAGCCCTGCCGGACCGCCGCCGATGATCACTGCGTCTGCCTGTCTCATTTTTCATCCCTCACCTTTCCCGTAAACATGTACGAATTTTTTCTGGAATAACGAATCTGATCTTCTGAAATTCCAATCTCCTTCTGTATCAGATCTGTAATTCTTGTTTCACAGTAACCTCCCTGGCACCGTCCCATAGTAGCCCGGGTACGGTTTTTGATTCCGGTTACTGTACAAACTCCCAGAGGATTATGGACAGCCTGAAGAATTTCCGCCCTTGTAACTGTTTCGCAGCGGCAGATCACTTCCCCATAATCAGGGTTCTCCTTCACAGCCTGCTCTTTTTCCTCAAGGGACATATCCAGAAAACGGAGAATACCCTTTCTTCGGGGATTGAAGCTTTCGTTTACAGCCGGATGCTCTTTTTCCACCAGCTTTGCCACAGCCCTTCTTGCAAGAGGCAGGGCGCAGGTGATTCCCGGTGATTCAATTCCCACAAGATTTACCGTACAGGGATTTTTTTCATCTGCTTCCAGCATAAAATCAAGAATTGCGCCTGTTTCCGGATCATAACATTTCCATCGGATTCCGGAAAAATTGCGGATAAAATATTCCCGCTTCATTTCTTTAAACACCTTCCGGCCGTCCTCAAAAAGTCCGTCCATGTGCTCCTTCGTCACCTTATAATCCTCAGGCTCCTCTATCACATAGGAATCCGGACCTACCAGAACATTCCCGTCTACAGTAGGCGTTGCGTGGGTGGAAAATCCTCCTTTATCATTTGGAGCCGGATAAATGGGAATTTTCATTTCTTTTCCGGCTTTTTTGTCAAGAACATAATATTCTCCCTTAAATCCTTTAACCGGATAGTTCGGATACCCCAGCATTTCAGAAATCTGCGAAGCATACATTCCTGCGCAGTTAAACACCCACCTGACGGAAACATCCTCTGCCGGTGTATGAATAATATAGCGTTCATCCCTGCGCTCAATTTCCAAGACCCTGTGATCAAAAAGAAATTCCGCACCGTTCATGCAGGCATTTTCCGCCAGGGCAATGGTATACTGCATAGGATCAAGAATTCCGGAGGACGGCACATACATGGCAAACTCGCCGCCTGCGTTGGGATCGATCTCATTAAGGCGCTTTTTGTCGATCATTTCCATGCCCCTGACACCGTTTTCCTCGCCGATGGCCTTGTATTTCAGAATATTTTTTCGATCCTTTTCATCAAAGCCAACTACCAGCTTGCCTGTTCTTTTAAATGGAATATCCAGCTCCTCTGCCACCTGGTCAAACTCCCGGTTTCCCTCCACAGCACACTCCGCTTTCAGAGAGCCCGGCCTGTAGGTAAAACCCGCATGAAGCATTCCTGTATTTCTGCCTGAATTTCCGCAGGCAACATCCAGTTCCTTTTCCAGGACACAGATGCTTAAGCTGTACCTGGACAATTCCCTTGCCACTGCACATCCCACAACACCTGCTCCGATCACTGCCACATCAAAGCATTTCATCTTTTTCACTCCTCGCTTTTCGTTCTGTGTTTTTAACAGAAGAATCCTGCTTTTCTCCGTTATTATCAGTTATTTTGCACAGTCTCATTATATAGAATCATATATTATTAGTAAAATTGATTATTTTACTAGCTCTCTAAGTTTTTTTAATAGTGATATTTCAGACCTCAAAATAGCAGAACAGAATTTAAAGACAGCTCAATTCATCCCCTTTTTCCGTCCATGATCTTACAGAACACCACCGCCACCGCCGTACTCACTGCTGTAGCCAGTATGGCCGGGCCGACAATAGCAGCCGGATCAGCGCTTCCGTATTTTGTTCTGTATGCGATCATATTTAGCGGGATCAGCTGAAGAGAAGAAACGTTTATGATCATAAAGGTACACATGGCAGAACTTGCTGTACGTGGACTGCGTCTTCCTGTTTTTCCATACCTTCTGCACTCCTCCTTATTCAGACGGTCCAGTTCCTCCATTGCTTTTAGTCCTGCGCTGGTGCTTGCCCAGGAAATCCCAAAAAGATTTGATAAAAAATTCAGAGAAATATAATGACAGGCCGGGGAATCCGGTTCCAGACCGGGAAACAGAAATTTAAGAACAGGTCTCATCCTGCCTGCAAGCTGCGACACCAGCCCGGCATTTTCCGCAATTTTCATGATACCTGTCCACATGGCCGTAATTCCTGCCATTGTAATACAAAGACTCACCGCCTCCCCTGCTGAAGAAACAACTGCTTCTGTCACAGCCTGAAGATTTCCTGCAAAAGCGCCGTACAAAACGCCAATAAGTATCATTCCGCCCCATAAATATGTCATACCTTTATCCTCCGGGACTTTCTCCACATATCTTATGACACACAAAAAACATTTTATTCCCACAGATCATATCTCGGAAATCAGACTCTCCCAAAACTGTTTCTGTGGAAATAAACCTGACCCGTGTTTTGAAAAGCACACCGGAATGACGCCACAGCAGTTCCGTTTACACAACAATTCTGTAAACACTACAGGCAGCCTGCTATGAAAAGCAGACTGCCTGTAAATAAACGAAATTTTATTATTTAATAATTACTTTGTCCAGATGCCACATATCATCTACATACTCCTGAATAGTACGGTCAGAAGTAAATTTTCCGCTGCAGGCAGTGTTCATCATTGCCATTCGAGCCCAGCGTTTTTCATCTCTGTAAGCCTCTTCCACTTTTTCCTGCGCTGCTGCATAAGCTCTGAAATCAGCCAGGATAAAGTACTGGTCAGCTTTGTCATAGCCGTTTCCATGAAGCAGAGAATCATACAGATCTCTGAACAGCTCTGTATCATTAGAGAAGGTTCCATTGATCAGTTCCATAAGAACCTGACGGATCTCACCATCTGTATTGTAGATCACATTCGGATCATAACCGCCATTGTTTTCATAGTTGATAACTTCATCAGAACTGAGGCCGAAAATAAAGGCATTTTCTTCGCCTACTTCCTCAACGATCTCCACATTGGCGCCGTCCATGGTTCCCAGTGTAGGAGCGCCGTTCAGCATAAACTTCATATTACCTGTACCGGAAGCTTCTTTACTTGCAGTAGAGATCTGCTCGGAAACGTCTGCTGCTGCAAAGATCATCTCTGCGTTGGATACACGGTAATTTTCAATGAATACAACTTTGATCTTGTTATCAATGGATTTATCGTTGTTTACAACATCTGCAACTGAGTTGATCAGCTTGATGATCTTTTTGGCACGGGCATAGCCTGCGGAAGCCTTTGCTCCGAAAATAAAGGTTCTTGGATAAAATTCCATACCCGGATTTCTTTTTATCTTATCATAAAGATAGATCACATGCAGGATATTCAGAAGCTGACGTTTGTACTCATGAAGTCTCTTAACCTGAACGTCAAAAATGGAATGAGGATCTACCTCGACACCATTATGTTCCAGAATATATTTTGCAAGGCGGACCTTGTTCTGGTATTTGATGTTCATAAACTCCTGCTGCGCTCTCTCATCATCCACATAAAGCTTCAGCTTGCTGATCTGAGAAAGATCTGTGATCCAGTCCGGACCGATGTGATCTGTTACCCAGTCTGCCAGAAGCTGATTTCCGTGAAGGAGGAAACGTCTCTGGGTGATGCCGTTTGTTTTGTTGTTGAATTTTTCCGGCATCATCTCATAGAAGTCTTTCAGCTCCTGATTTTTCAGGATCTCTGTATGAAGTCTGGCAACACCGTTTACAGAAAATCCTGCAACAATGGCAAGGTGAGCCATTTTTACCTGACCGTCATAAATAATTGCCATTTTCTTGATCTTCTCGTAGTTGCCCGGATATTTTGCCTGGATCTCAAGGATAAATCTGCGGTTGATCTCCTCAATGATCTGATATACACGGGGAAGCAGTCTGGAGAACAGCTCGATAGGCCATTTTTCCAGCGCCTCGGACATAATGGTATGATTGGTGTACGCAACACATTTTGTTGTAACCTCCCATGCCTCGTCCCATCCAAGACCTTCCTCATCCATAAGGATACGCATCAGCTCTGCAACAGCTACTGTAGGATGAGTATCGTTCATCTGGAATACAACTTTTTCATACAGCTTGCGGATATCGCTGTGATTTTTCTTGTACTTCTCGATTGCAGCCTGAAGACTTGCAGAAACAAAGAAATACTGCTGTTTCAGACGCAGTTCTTTACCTGCCATATGGTTATCGTTGGGATAAAGCACTTCCACGATATTACGGGCAAGGTTTTCCTGCTCTACAGCCTTTTTGTAATCGCCCTTGTCAAAGGAGTCCAGTCCAAAGTCTACAATCGGCTCTGCATCCCAGATGCGAAGGGTATTTACGATCTTATTATTATATCCCAGGATAGGCATGTCAAAAGGCACTGCCTTTACTGCCTGATATCCCTCGTGGATAAATCTGTTTGATCCGGTTGCCGGGTCATATTCCACACGGACATATCCGCCAAAGTGAACTTCCTTAGCATATTCCGGACGGCGCAGTTCAAAAGGATAACCGTTTTTCAGCCAGTTATCCGGAACCTCAAGCTGGAAACCATCCTTGATCTCCTGCTTGAACATACCGTAACGGTAACGGATACCGCAGCCATAGGCACAGTAATTCAGAGTTGCAAGAGAATCCAGGAAGCAGGCTGCCAGACGTCCAAGACCGCCGTTTCCAAGAGCCGGATCCGGCTCCTGATCTTCAATTACATTGAGATCAAGACCCAGTTCCTCAAGAGCTTCCTTTACCTCGCCATAGGCTGTCAGGTTCAGAAGATTGTTGCCCAGAGCGCGGCCCATAAGGAACTCCATGGACATATAGTATACGATCTTCGGATCCTGTTTCTGATATGCATTCTGTGTCTCAAGCCAGTTGTCAATGATAACATCCTTTACTGTATAGCTGACTGCCTGAAAAATCTGTTCCTGAGTTGCCTCTTCAAGGGTTTTGCGATACAGAAATTTTACATTTTCTTTTACGCTTTCTTTAAAAGCCTCTTTTTTGAACTGCTTATCTATCATTTCTTTTTCCTCCTACTTTCTGGTTACACCAAGAACTACATTCTCTTTGTTAATGCTCCATTCTTTTACATAACCATCAGTTTCGTTCAGAGTGATCTCCTCTGCCAGAACCTCAGACATGATTTCATCCCTGTGGTTTTCCATAATATCCATAATGCGCTGATTGTCTTTTGCATAAACATGGATCTTGTCCATAACCTCAAAGCCAGCCTCTTTTCTCATTGTCTGAATCTTACTGATGATCTCCCGTACAAATCCTTCCTCGATCAGTTCCGGAGTCAGGTTTGTATCAAGAACTACAGAAGTATCTCCGTCTGTTTCTGTTACATATCCCTCTGTCTGAGCTGTTTCGATCAGAAGATCTTCTTCAGCCAGCTCGACCTTGTTTCCGTCAATATCCAGAGTAAGAAGTCCTGTTTCCTTCAGTTCTTTCATAGCCTCTGTTCCATTAAGCTCTGTAAGAGCTGTGCGGATACCGTTCAGAAGTTTTCCGTATTTTGGTCCCACTGTGCGAAGCTGAGGCTTGAAGCTGTAGGAAATAAAGGATTCAACGTCCTTTGCAAATTTTACTTCTTTTACATTCAGCTCATCTGCAATGATATCTGTATAGAACTGATCCATTTCCTTCTCAGCCTTTACAAACATAGTTCCGATAGGCTGACGGTTCTTGATATTTGCAGTATTTCTTGCTGCACGGCCAAGAACAACCACCTTCAGAAGAGCTTCCATGTCATCCTCAAGCTCTTTGTTGATCCATTCCTCTTTTACCTGCGGGAAATCACAGAGATGGATACTTTCCGGAGCAGACGGATCTACGCTTCTTACAAGGTTCTGGTACATATCCTCTGTCATAAACGGAATCATAGGAGCTGCAGCCTTGGAGATTGTCACAAGAGCTGTGTACAGGGTCATGTATGCATTGATCTTATCCTGCTCCATTCCCTTTGCCCAGAAACGCTCACGGCTTCTTCTTACATACCAGTTACTCATTTCGTCCACAAATTCCTGAAGTGCTCTTGCACTCTCCGGAATCTTGTAGGAAGCAAGGTTTTCGTCAACAGCTTTTACCACAGAATTCAGCTTGCTGAGAAGCCATTTGTCCATAACCGGAAGGCTGTCATAGTCCAGATTGTATTTTGTCGGGTCAAACTCGTCAATATTTGCATAAAGCACAAAGAACGCATAAGTGTTCCACAGAGTGCTCATGAATTTACGCTGTCCTTCCACAACAGCTTTGCCGTGGAAACGGTTCGGCAGCCACGGAGCGCTGTTGATATAGAAATACCAGCGGATAGCGTCTGCGCCGTATTTTTCCAGAGCGTCAAAAGGATCTACCGCATTTCCTTTGGACTTACTCATCTTCTGTCCGTTTTCATCCTGAACATGTCCCAGAACAATAACATTTCTGTAAGGAGCCTTGTTAAACAGCAGGGTGGACTCTGCCAGAAGAGAATAGAACCATCCTCTTGTCTGGTCCACTGCCTCGGAAATAAAATCTGCCGGGAACTGCTGCTCAAACAGATCCTGATTTTCAAATGGATAATGATGCTGCGCAAAAGGCATTGCTCCTGAATCAAACCAGCAGTCAATAACCTCCGGTACACGGCGCATGGTTCCGCCGCACTCCGGACACTTCAGAGTGATCTCGTCAATATACGGACGATGAAGTTCCACAGTTTTTGCCTTCTCATCACCGCTCATCTCAAAGAGTTCCTGACGGCTTCCGACAGAATGCATATGTCCGCATTCACACTGCCAGATATTTAAAGGTGTTCCCCAGTAACGGTTTCTGGAAATACCCCAGTCCTGAACATTTTCCAGCCAGTCGCCGAAACGTCCCTTACCGATATTCTCCGGAATCCAGTTGATGGTATTGTTGTTGCGGATCAGGTCTTCCTTCACTGCTGTCATTTTAATGAACCAGGACTCACGCGCATAGTAAATAAGCGGTGTGTCGCATCTCCAGCAGTGGGGATAATCATGCTCAAATTTCGGCGCGTCAAAAAGCTTGCCTTCTTTGTCCAGATCAACAAGTACAAGGGGATCTGCTTTCTTTACAAATACACCTGCATATGGAGTTTCTTTTGCCATATTTCCCTGTCCGTCTACAAACTGTACGAACGGAAGGTTGTAATCGCGTCCCACACGGTTATCATCCTCACCAAATGCCGGAGCAATATGAACGATACCGGTACCGTCGCTCATGGTAACATAGCTGTCGCATACTACGAAATGCGCTTTTTTCTTCTGCTTTGCCGCTGCTTCTCTGGTACATTCCCAGAGAGGCTCGTACTCTTTATATTCCAGATCTTTTCCCTTATAGGTTTCCAGGATCTCGTATGCTTTTTCATCCTCTTTTGCAAGCTTGCCCAGAACCTTGTCCATAAGGGCCTCAGCCAGGTAATAAGTATAACCGTCTGCGGCCTTTACCTTACAGTAAGTCTCATCCGGGTTTACGCAGAGCGCAAGGTTGGACGGCAGTGTCCACGGTGTGGTTGTCCATGCAAGGAAATATGCCTCCTCGCCAACCACTTTAAAACGTACAATAGCAGAACGCTCTTTTACAGTCTTGTAGCCCTGGGAAACCTCCTGTGCAGAAAGAGGAGTTCCGCAGCGCGGGCAGTAAGGCACGATCTTAAATCCTTTGTAAAGAAGATTTTTGTTCCAGATCTCTTTCAGAGCCCACCACTCAGACTCAATGTAATTATCATCATAGGTTACATACGGATGATCCATATCTGCCCAGAAACCAACTGTAGAAGAAAAATCTTCCCACATTCCCTTGTATTTCCAGACACTTTCCTTACACTGCTGGATAAACGGCTCCATACCGTAAGCCTCGATCTGTTCCTTGCCGTCAAGGCCAAGCTTTTTCTCTACCTCAAGCTCTACCGGGAGACCGTGAGTGTCCCAACCTGCCTTACGCGGAACCATACAGCCCTTCATTGTACGGTATCTTGGAATCATATCCTTGATAACACGAGTCAGTACATGGCCAATGTGAGGCTTGCCGTTAGCGGTTGGCGGTCCGTCATAAAAGGTATAGGTTTCTCCTTCCTTACGGCTGTCCATACTTTTTTCAAAAATTTTGTTCTCTTTCCAGAACTGTTCCACCTTTTTTTCACGGTCAACAAAGTTCAGGTTCGTATCTACCTTCTGATACACGATTGCTTCCTCCTGTTCAGTATTACATTTTACAATTCTTTCCTTGTTGTTTTATTTTATTATAGAAGTCGATTGCTCCGTACTGAGTACTCCCGCAATCGCACACACATTCGCAATGCGTCCTGTCGTCCTTCTTGCTCATATGTGTCAGCCCGTCAAATGTATGTGCATCTATGCAGATAAATCTGCAATCTGCACATCCGCTTTCCGGGACTTCTATAATAAAAGAGCCCCCGTCCTGTAAAAGGACGAGAGCCGGATCTACGCTTCTTCGCACCACCTGTTACACAATACGGGCAGAATTCTGCCAATATCTGTCCCACTTAACGGCGGGAACACCGTCTGTCCCTACTTTTTGTCAATTTCGGGAAAGAAACTCCGGAGTGATCTTCAGCCGTTCTTACTTGCACCGGGCTTCCACCTGTCCCCGGCTCTCTGCAGCGTTCTGTGCGAACTTCCCCATCTGGCACTGCCTGACACGAAAATCCTGCGGCTTACTGTCTCCATCACTGTTTTTACATGATTATATGTGCCTTTCTATTATAAAATGGACAAAATCTATCTGTCAAGCCCTTTTTCCGGGGTTTTCACCTGTAAACAGCAGCTGCTGTTCACGACCTTTACAAATGCCTCCTGAACAATAAACTACAGACGCCTACAAACTATATTTAGTTCCCCTGCCTTTGCCTGTAACCTTAATATAATCCTTTTCTTTTAAATGCTCAATCAGCCTCAGAACTTTAGATTTCGTATAACCTGTTGCCTTCACAATCTCACTGCTTGACAATTGTTTTCCATTCTCCAGTACATTTATTATTTTTTCTTCATCACTTGTAATATGATACTGGTTTGTTATCACAGGCAATATGACACTGATCACATTATCTGTAATTTCAAACTTTGGCTTAATTTTTGCATTTTCATAAGCAAGCAAAATGCGTCTTACCCCTGTTCCGAACATTTCTATATAGTGCATTCTGAAAAACACGTTTCCCAATACAGGATTTCTCAAACAGGAGATATCTCCCCTCATATATTCTTCTGCTGTTATTCCTCTCGGAAGTCCTCCTGGAGATTTAATCTCAATCTTATCAGGAAATAACGATATACGAATATGAGAATTCATGCTCCAATCCCTGTGAATCAAAGCGTTTGCTACTGCCTCCCGGTAAGCATTTTCCGGGATCAGATCTACCTTCTTACGTTCTATTTCGGATATTTCTTCATATTGATAGTATCTTCTGATCATAGCCAGAGCAGAATTATATTGTTTTAATACCGATGTCCCTGAAATTGTTTCTCTGTCCATTATTTCATTTATGGAATTTCCAAACTTGGCAATATCAATTCCATAAAAATCGTTTTCATCTGCTAACAGGGCAGCTGCGTTATTAAACTTTCTGTCCTTCGTAAAAAGTCCAAGGGTACGTAATATATCTTCTGAAACAACACTGATATCCATTTTTTCCATTAACTTGTTACTTAGCTCCTGAAAAGTCAGATCCTCTCTTCCACACGCCAGTTCTTCAAAATATAAATTACTTCCCTGTAAAACAAGCTGTTTCAGTTCTGCCTGATTCACCTCCAAAGACGCTGTATCACTTCTCCTGTATGCTTTTCCTTTATATAAATATGGTTTATACTGTCCCTCATGTATGATCAGCCTGATTATATTTTGTAAATCATCTGTCTCTATCTCAAAATCCGGTTTTGGAATAATGCTGTCATTTATTCTATTTTCTATGTCCAGGCATGTCTGCTGAAGATTTGTAATTCCACATACGGAACCATCATCATTAACTCCAAATAAAATCATACCCTCTCCAAAATTACTGTACGCGCTAACAGTTTTTAAAAATGAATTAGTGACTGCAGACTTAAATTCTAAATTTTTATTCTCTTTCATTTTACTCCACACCTCCAGATTCCTTTTATTTATCGTATCACTCTTAAAACGCAAATGCAACGTAAAAAAATACGTTGCATTTGCGTTTTAACATTTTATTATTATAAGCTTTTCCAAATTATTCCGGAATTCTCCTGTCTTATTCAGGATTTCTTTATGCATCGCTTCTGGAAAATCCGTTTTTCATCAGGCAGCTTGAAGTAAACAGAACCTTATCCAGCAGTTCTGTTGTTTTTTCCTGAATAAAATCAGAAATTTCCTGATTGGCTGCTTCAAAAAACGCCTTTTTATCCTCAGGCTCTTTTTCCTGAAATTCCTGATCAAATTTTCGGATCATTTCATATACCTTACGGTCTGCTGAAAGCTGATAACGCTCAATATTGGACTGATTTTCATAGAAATGCGCGTCAGCCAGCGCCCCGATAATACGGTTTACCCAGTAAAAATTCTCTGTTGTTGGCTTTACATAAGCCTTTGAAAGATATTCGGGCATTTTGTCCACTCCCGGGTACACCGGAATCATAGCGTTAAACACATTGGAACCCAGAGCAACCCACTGAAGAGCTTTCAGATCCTCGGGCATGTAGGGACGGATCTGCACAAGTCCAAGAGCATTATTCCTGCTGATACCGATAGGCCTGTACTTACCTGCTTTGGCATCCTTTCCGTAAACATCATAAGGAGTTCCCTGATAATAATTGGAAAGTATCCATTTTACTTCTTCCAGGGTGATCTTTTTTTCCGGAACAAGAGACCAGGGGAGATCATCATCCTCCGGCCCAAACTCCGCTTCCGGTCCGTCCCAGGCAAAGGTTCTGGGGTTAAAATACCGAAGCATCACCCAGGCACGGGGAGTATTGTAAACATGGTCTGCATCCTCATGGGATCCAAAGGCTGTTCTGGGGTTAAACTCTTCCTCAGAATCCATACGCACGTCCAGATGATTCTCCTGAATCAGCTTTTTCAGCCCGGGGGAACACATATGGTTTTCTTTTTTGCCATAAGCATCTTCCAGATCAAAGCTGTCTGTGCCAAGCTGGTTTGGCATAACCACATACTCGTTATCAGGAACTCTTTTTGCGATCCAGTTGTGACCGCCAATTGTCTCCAGCCACCAGATTTCATTTTCATCCTGAAAGGCAATTCCGTTCATCTCATAGGTTCCGTAAGTTTCCAGAAGCATTCCCAGACGTTCCACGCCCTCTCTTGCAGAAGAAATATAGGGAAGAGTAATTGTCACCATATCCTCCTCTCCGATACCTCCCACAGTTTCCGGTTCATCGCCCTCAGCCTTTTTGTAGCGCACCAGAGGATCCCCTCCGGCCACTCTGGCATTGGTGGTAAGAGTTTCTGTTGCTGTCATGGAAACATTTTTTTCATTGACACCGTAAGCGCCCCATATTCCCTCCACTGTATCGCTGTTTGGAAGGTATGTATACTGCAGCGGAGTCTCCGGAAGAGGGATTTCCACATGGGAAAGCACAGATTTATATACCTTTGGCTGATCCTCCGGCTTCATCACTTCCAGCCTCTTGGCGCAGAACTCTCCTGACGGAGAATCTTCATTTCTCGCAACAATAGTGGAACCGTCATAGGTTGCATTTTTTCCAATTAAAATTGTAGTACATGGCATAATTGTTTCCTCCCTGGTGTCTTATAAACTTTTTCTCGAAAAATGTCGAATGAGTTAATCTTATTGTACCATCTCTTTTTTGGTTTTTCATCTCCTTTTCAAAAAGTAATATGTATACAAACCGCCCCCGGCGCCGACAGTTTCCCATCGGTCCGGGGGCAGCTTCCGATTTCTCACGAAACCGGCTTTTGATTCTGTTGTTTTATTTTACAATAAAAGATTTTCTCTTACTTACAACATCAAAGATAACTGCTGCCAGAAGTACAAGGCCTTTAACCACCTTCTGCATGTTCTGGTCGACGCCCATGATACTCATACCAAGGTTCAGGACACCCATCAGAAGAGCGCCAATGATAACTCCGGGAACAGTTCCTGTTCCGCCGTATGCGGAAGCACCGCCGATAAAGCAGGCGCCGATTGCATCCATCTCAAAGTTTGTTCCTGCTGTAGGGTTGGCAGAGTTCAGACGGGCTGTTGTGACCATACCTGCAACTGCTGCCAGGAATCCCATGTTCAGATAAGCCAGGAAATAAACTCTGTTTGTATTGATACCGGAAAGCTTTGTTGCTTTCTCGTTGCCGCCTACTGCATAGAAATAACGACCCACTGTAGTCTTTGAAGCAATGTAGGTATAAACTGCAATTACAAGGACAATCCATACCAGAGAGTTCGGAATACCTTTGTACTGTGCCAGACGGAACATAAATGCCAGAACTGCTGCACAGATCACGATCATTTTAATCAGCACACCGCCAAAGGGCTCTACACGATAACCTTTTTTAGCTCTGGAAGCCCGTCCCTTCAGTACCATAAATACATAAAGGACACAGACAACCACACCAACAAGGAAACAGGTCATGTTAAAGCCTTCCATTCCGAAGAAATCTGGAATATAGTTGTTAAACAGTGCAAGGAAATTGTCCGGCATAGGAGCCAGAGTCATACCTTCCAGAACAACATTGGAAAGTCCCCGGAATACTAACATTCCTGCAAGGGTTACAATAAACGGTGGTATTCGCACATAGGCGATCCAGAATCCCTGCCATGCTCCGATAAGAAGACCTACCAGAAGCATAACAATGATTGACAGATACGGGTTCATTTCGTTTGTCACCATCATTTTTCCGCCTACGGCGCCAACGAAGCAGACAACGGAACCTACAGACAGGTCAATATTTCCTCCTGTCAGAATACAGAACAACATACCTGTTGCAAGAATAAATACATATGCGTTCTGTACGATCAGGTTATTGACATTCTGGGGAAGGAGCATTTTTCCTCCGGTATTCACTGTAAACAGAATGATTACCAGTGCCAGCACAATAACCATCGTATATTTTTTCAATACTTCAGAAAATCTGATCTTGTTTTCCATGGCTTATTCTCCTTTGCTTGATTTCAGAATACGTGACATGATGTTTTCCTGGGTAGCTTCCTGTCCGCTGACCTCTCCCACGATTTTTCCCTCGTTCATGATATAGATCCTGTCAGACATACCAAGAACCTCAGGAAGCTCAGAAGAAATCATGATTACAGATTTGCCTGCTGCAACCAGGTCATTAATAATACAGTAGATCTCATATTTTGCGCCTACATCAATACCACGGGTGGGCTCGTCAAGAATCAGGATATCCGGTTCTGTAAACATCCATTTTGCCAGAAGAACTTTCTGCTGGTTTCCACCGCTGAGGTTTCCTACATTCTGTTCTACGGTAGGACATTTGGTTTTCAGTTTCTCCCGGTATTCATCAGCCACTGCATATTCTTTGTCATTATCAAGAACACCGCGTTTGCTTACATTCTTCAGATTGGCAAGAGTAGTGTTGATCTTGATGGGACTGGAAAGGATCAGTCCATTACCTTTTCTGTCCTCAGTTACATAGGCAAGCTTGTGTTTAATGGCGTCTGTGACTGTGTTCATTTTAACTTCTTTGCCGTCAATAAATACCTGTCCGCTGATTCCTGTACCATAGCTTTTGCCAAAAATACTCATGGCAAGCTCTGTACGTCCTGCCCCCATCAGTCCGGAGATTCCTACTACTTCACCCTTATGTACCTTGAAGGAAGCATTGTCTACTACCTTTCTCTCAGAATAAAGAGGGTGATGAACCGTCCAGTTCTTAACCTCCATGGACACGTCTCCGATTTTTACATGGGGACGTTTCGGAAAACGGTCAGTAAGCTCACGTCCTACCATTCCCTGAATGATACGGTTTTCTGAAATGTCGTCTGTTTTTTTATCCAGAGTTTCGATTGTGGAGCCGTCACGGATAACTGTGATCTTGTCTGCCACATAAGAAATCTCATTAAGCTTATGAGAAATAATAATGGATGTCATACCCTCTTTTTTGAATTTCAGAAGGAGCTCCAAAAGCGCCTTTGAGTCGTCTTCATTCAGAGATGCTGTAGGTTCATCCAGAATCAGAAGCTTCGCATGTTTTGCAAGCGCCTTGGCAATTTCCACAAGCTGCTGCTTTCCAACGCCTATATCCTTGATCAAAGTACGGGAAGATTCTTCCAGTCCTACTGTTTTCAAATATTCATCTGCTTCTCCGTAGGTTTCATTCCAGTTAATAGAGAATGCAGGTCCCTTTTCGTTTCCAAGATACATGTTTTCCCCGATCGTCATATAGGGGATCAGTGCCAGTTCCTGATGAATAATAACAATCCCTTTTGCTTCACTGTCCTTAATATTTGTAAATCTGCAGATCTCACCGTTGTAAATAATGTCTCCCTCGTAGGAACCGTAAGGATAAATTCCGCTGAGAACATTCATCAACGTAGATTTTCCTGCCCCGTTCTCACCTACCAGAGCATGGATCTCTCCCTCTTCAACCTTCAGATTTACATTGTCCAGTGCCTTTACACCCGGGAAAGTCTTGGTAATATTTTTCATTTCCAGAAGTATTTTAGCCAATGATATCCCTCCCTAAATTTGAAATGATAAGGGGGCGGAGGCCGCCCCCTTATGAATCATCATGTTTTATTTAATCTGATCCTCTGTATAGTAACCGGAATCAATAAGAATTTCTTTGTAGTTGTCAGCTGTTACAACAGTTGGCTCGCAAAGATATGTGGGGATAACGCCTGTTCCGTTGTCATAGCTTTCTGTATCATTTACTTCTGCTTCTTCACCACTCAGAACAGATGTAACCATCTTTACAACCTGATCTGCCAGCATACGTGTATCTTTGAAAATATCCATAGACTGTTTTCCTGCTACAAGGTTCTTAACGTTTGCCATATCGCAGTCCTGACCTGTGATCACCGGATATTCTCCTGTGTAGGAAGCTGCCAGAGAGTTCTGTACGCCAAGGGATGTAGAGTCATTGGAGCAGAGAACTGCATCAAGATTTGTTCCATCTGTGTAGTTACCTGCAATGATGGTATCCATTCTGTCCTGAGCTTTAGCGGAATCCCATGCCTGAGTTGCGCATTTCTCAAATTCTGTCTGCCCGGATTTTACTACAAGAACACCTTCGTCAATGTATGGCTGAAGTACGTCCATTGCGCCGCTGAAGAAGAATTTTGCATTGTTATCATCCGGTGCGCCTGCAACCAGCTCAATATTGAACGGGCCTTTTTCCTCTTTCAGATTCAGAGCCTCTTCAATGTACTCGCCCTGTTTCTGTCCTACCATATAGTTATCAAAAGTTGCATAATAGGAAACTGCATCAGATTCCATCAGAAGACGGTCATATGCGATAACCGGGATACCTGCCTCTTTTGCCTGGCTTAACGGCTCTCCCAGAGAACTTCCGTCGATAGATGCAATAACAAGAATGTCACAGCCGTTGGAGATCATATTTTCAACCTGAGATACCTGAGTAGCAACTTCATTGGAAGCGTACTGAAGGTCTACTTCGTAGCCGGCTTCTTCCAGAGACTTCTTCATATTTTCACCGTCCTGATTCCATCTCTGAAGATCCTTTGTCGGCATTGCAACGCCAACCAGCTTTTTGTCATCAGCCTTTACTTCTGTCTGCATTCCCGGAACTGCCACAAATCCGGCTGCCATAACTACTGTCAGAAGACCTGCAAGAACTTTTCTCTTCATAATGAATTCCTCCATTTTCTTTTAATTTTTTTTCGTTCCTTTTGATAAATCTACTATAACACGAACCTGTCTGGAGTTAGTTGGCAAGATTCTGCACTTTTTTTCAAAAAGAAAAATGCCCTGTATAATACAAGACATTTTTGCAACAAAAAAATGCTATTCTTTTTTGTCCTGAGGCTGATGTACATTCAGATACACATCATCCTCACTGTGTACTCCTCCGTCTATGATCACCTGATCCAGATTTTCTCTGGAAACTGCAACAGGCTCCAGCAGACAGCAGGGCACGTCATAAGAACCGTCATTCATAGTCTGTCCGTCAAGTTCCAGATTTTCTCCCCGGGCCAGTTTCACTGCCATCTCTGCCGCCATTTCCGCAAGGCTTTCCACAGACTTGTAGACTGTCATCGTCTGTGTTCTCTCTGCAATTCTCTGACAGGCTGCAAGATCTCCGTCCTGCCCTACTACAACAATATTTCCTGCTTTTCTTGTTTCCGCCAGGGTATTTACCACATGGCTTGCAATATCGTCATTTCCGCACATGATACCGCTGACTTCCGGAAATTTTTCCAGTCCTTTATTCAGGGCGTCTATTGACTGTTCTGCCAGCCAGCCTTCACAGTTTTCTTTATACACCACTTTCAGACTGCTGTTGTTCAGCCATTCTTCAAATCCTTCGCGCACAAGCTTTACATTATTGTCCTCCTCCGGTCCCTGGATCATAAAAATGTTTCCTCCCTGAGGTATCTCTTCTATCAGCGCCTGCGCCATATATTCTCCGACCTTTTTATTATCAAAAGAGATATAAAGATCAGAATCTCCATTCTGTATCAGTCTGTCATAAGATATAACAGGGATTCCGGCGCTTTTGGCCTCCTGCACCACTTCGGAAAGCGCCATACAGTCTGCCGCCACCACAGCCAGAACGTCCACCTGTTTTTTAATCAGATATCTGATCTGCTCTATCTGTTCTTCTACATCCCCGTTGGCATTCTGAACATTTACCTCGGCGCCCAGTTTATCCGCTGCCGCCACAAAAGCATCCCTGTCCCTGAGCCATCGCTCTATAACAAAAGAATCAAAACTCAGACCAATCTTAATATTTTTTTCTTCCTCTTCTGCAACAGGCTCTGTATATTCCTGTGTTTCCTGTGGTTTTTTCCCACAGCCTGCACAAAGCCCGGCCACAAGCAGCGCAGCCAGAAAAAGTGTCAAAAATCTCTTCATCTGTTATCCCAGCCTTTCTCTGTATTCACTTGGGGTTACTCCCTCATACTTTTTAAAGATCCTGCTGAAATAATTGGGATCTCCGTATCCGGACATAATACAGACCTCTTTAATAGAATAATGAGAATCACGCAAAAGTATTTCTGCATTTTTCATTCGTACTTTTGTAAGATATTCGATAAAATTCTCTCCTGTTTCCTGCTTAAAAAGCTTGCTGAAATAATAAGGACTGATATCCACGATCTTGGAAACCTCATCCAGAGTCAGCTCCTTCTGAAAATTTTCCCGGATATAGGCCTTTGCCTTTTCCATGACAGATTCCGACTGTCTCTCCCGGTTTTCCTCCACGCTTCTGCTGATATCTCTTGTCTGCTCCCAGAACCATTTTTTCAGAAGCTGCCTGTCTGTACAGTTTCTCAATTCCTGAATATAATGTTTTTTCTGTCTGCTTCTCATTCTTCCTGAGGCAAAAGCCTTTTGTTCCAGCTTTATCAAAAGTTCCAGAGCCCTGATCTGCATCTCCTCAATGGAACCGCCGCAGTGACTTTCCATCCATTCAAAAATTTTGTCCACACACTCTGAGGTTCCGGCAATATCTCTTTTCATGGCGTTTCTTAAATACCTGGATTCCAGTTCTTCCGGATAATCCTCTTCCTCCTCCCGCCCTGTGGGAATATCATTTACATGAACCACATGACTGTCCGCCTCACGGAGAGCCTGAAGAGCCTCTGAATACGATTCTCTCAGATTGTCCTCTTCCTTGATCCTTCCGATCCCGGCACGGAATCTGCTGTCTGTCCTTGTTTCCAGCTTGTATACCATATTTCTGGTTTTTGTCAGTATATGCACACGCTCGTCATAATCTATGAAATTTTTTTCATAAGGAACCAGAAGAACTACTCTGTTTCCCATAACAGGGCCTACCAGACAGTGGAAAAACTCCTTCGCGATCTCCCGCAGCTGAGGATAAAATTTTTCTGCCCGCACACTGATGCCCACTGCATTTGTAAGAACCCCGTTTTCCTCACTGTCCCCAAATTCCAGAACGATCATAAATCCATACTTTTCTTCGATCACAAGAAACTGCCTGTAGTTGTCATTATAATTATGAAAGCTGTCTGCAAGCAGAATATTGTACAGGTATCCGCTTTCCAGTATGGGAACCACTGTTTCCAGTTTTTCTCTTATCTTCAGATCGTCACTTCGTTTCTGCCTTGCTTCATCCACTTTGCGCATTGCTTTCATACACACATCTATGACAACTCTTTTGTTTACCGGCTTGGTAAGATATTCCAGAACGCCCAGATTAATGGCTTCTTTTGCATAGCTGAATTTATCATAAGCAGAAATAACAATAAAAATAGTGTTCTGGTTGTATTTCTGTATTTCCTTTATGGCCTGGATCCCATTGATGCCCGGCATCTGAATATCCATAAACGCAATATCCGGCCGAAAGCTTTCTGCCAGTTCTACTACCGCTCTTCCTGTTTTTGCTGTGGCAATTTCACATTCATCGCCGAAATTTGATGTAATGATGTTTTTTAAAGCCTCCAGCATGATTCCTTCATCATCTGCCAGCATAATTCTGTACATTTATTTCTGCCCTCCTGTTTTCGGAAGTTTCAAAATCACTTCTGTGCCTTTGTTTTCTCCCTCACTGTAGATCTCCACCAGATTTTTCTGATTGTAATAAAGTTCCAGCCGGCTGATCACATTATTCATTCCTACTCCTGTGGAGTCAGACTGTTCTTCTCCGTCTCCTGCATGCCCGCTGAGCACTTCCTGTATCCGTTCCTGGCTCATACCTTTTCCATTGTCCCTGATCCGTATAAAGATCCTGTCCTCTTTTCCCACGATTTCCAGATGTATCCTGCCTTCCCAGTCAATATTCCGGATTCCATGGTTCACTGCATTTTCCACAAGAGGCTGCAGGATCATACTGGGCACTCTGCAGTCCATAATACCTTCATCCGCCTGTCTGGTAAAATGGATCTCTCCTGCAAAACGAACGTTAAGAATATAAATATAATTTTCCACTGCTGCCAGTTCTTCTTCCAGGCTGGCATCCTCCAGCCCTTTCTTTACGTTATATCTGAAAAAATCTGCCATCTTTTCCACAAAAATGCAGGTTTTTTCCGCATCCTCCAGCATGGCCAGCTGCGCTCCTGCATTCAGCGAATTAAACAGAAAATGAGGATTGATCTGGGACTGCAGATATTTAAGCTGCGCCTCTTTCAGATGATTCTTCATCAGAAGCTCCCTCTCCATCATCTGCTGTTCCTTTTCCATACTTCTGGTTGTGCGGAGAATATATTCCTCCAGACTCTCCACCATGGTATTAAAGGCTCTTGTCACAATTCCCACCTCGTCCAGAGAATCTGTCTGAGGCATTTTTACATTAAAATTTCCCTGACCTACCAGATTTACCGTCTCTGCCAGATTTGTCAGAGGCTCTATCATTCCCTTTGTAATTCCAAACAGCATCAGAATACCAATCCCCATCATAACCGTCATCAGCACCAGACTGGATACCTCCAGATATTCCAGCGCTTCTCTCAATGTCTGATAGCTGGCTGAATTGTTTCTGAACTGCTGACTGTTCAGCTCGTCAATATAAGTGTTGATATAGCTGTAAAGCTTCTGGGAATTATCATAAAGTTCCTTATATTTTTCTACGTTTCTTCCCCTTTTGGCAGACACAGCCTCCTCTGCCAGAGCCAGATAAGACTCTGACATTCTGCGTATATTCCGTTCCAGAAGCATGGTGGGATTTGATGAAATCTGACTTCCCAGCTTTTCCAGAAGATTCCTGTAGGTCTGTTCGCTTCTGTAATAATTTTCCAGAGAGTCCGATGTTTTTACACTTAAATACGCATACAGGGACTCCTGAACAGCTGAAAGCGAATCTGACAGTTCAGTAAGATCCACATTACTGGAATATACTGTATCCATCCTCCGGATTGTCTTATTGACCTGGCTGTAAAGGATAATGTTAATCCCCAGCATCAGAAGCATAATACTTCCCACCGCCAGAAGTACCTTTCTGCCAAGAGGAATATCCTTCCATCTTTTCCTCTTTGTACTTTCTCTGCTCAATTTTGTTCCTCCATATTTTCTGCCTGGGAAATCTCCGGAAGTTCATTTCTTGTTATAAATTCCGGTTCCACATTATAATAGGAATTGACCCTGCCCTCCTGTCTGTACTCCCAGAGAGCTTCGATACAGTCCTTTCCCATTTTTTCTGTATCCAGTGTGCAGGTTACAGGGATCAGTCCCTTATCAACCGCCTCACGGATCGTATCAGAAACATAGTAACCGATAATTTTTACTTCTCCTACCATATTAAAATCAATCATTGCCTGATAGGCACATTCTGTTGTCACCTCATCCATGCACACCAGGATCTGCGGCGGTCCTTCCGGAGACTGAAAAATCGTACGTATGGCTTCTTCTATATCAAACTTGTTTTCCGGTATAAGGCTCTGAGCCTGAATTTTAATATTTTTTCCATTTTCCTGTTCCATGATCACATTGTTGATCTGACTGTAGATCTGGCTTTTTTCAAAATCCCCTTTTTCGCTATCCAGAAGGATCAGAGCTGTTTCTGTATTTTCATCCATAAGCGCAGCTACCTGTTCACCATATGCCTGTCCCATCTGATAGTCATTGACGCCTACAAAACTCTGGCGCTTACTGTCCGGAGCGTCATTCATGATCGTGATAACAGGGATTCCCGCTGTCTCTGCCTTATCAATTTCTTTTTTCAGAGCCTCTTCTCCATTAAATTCCAGAATGATCCCATCCACGCCTGCAGCAATACTGATCTCCATATAATCAATCTCATTATATCCGGTTCCCATATCACTTGCATGAAATTCCAGATATGCATTGTGGTTTTCTGCTGTTTTTTTTGCACTTTCATAAATAGCCTGCCAGAATTCATTCTTTCCGCTTCCAACGATCATTTCATACTGGCTTTCATAGACCCGGCTTTCTTCCGCCTCCTCCAGACCGCTTTTTTTCCAGACACTTTTATAGAAATTATTTATAAAAAATACAAAAAATCCCACTATAAAAATGCCAAGCAGGATCAAAACCGTTTCTCTGTTTCCCGTCTTTTTCATGCTTCCTCCATTTTTGTCATAAATAAATCAGATATAATTCCACAATTTATCAAAATTATATACTTTTATTCAGATATTTTAAACTTCTTTTTTGACCGATCTGTGTCCTCTTTTTGATATCTCAGGATTTTGACAATATCATTCAGGACACTTCACAGAACCAACGCTTCACAGTGAACCTGCCACTGCCTCCTGTATATAAGGCATTCTGACCCGGTTACTGTGAACAGCTACCGGACTTCCAAGATATGGCTACAATCTCAGGTGTAAGTATGGTATACTATAGGGGATAAAATGCAAAGAATAATGCTTAATACAGAATAATCAGAAAGGTTCTGAACATGAAAAACAGAAAAATAAAACATATCAGAAAAATACTCTGCGGATTTCTGTGTACTGTAATTGCTGTTTCTCCCACAGTTTCCGTTTCCGCAGCAGAATATGATGAGTACGGGGCTCCTATTGTAACTGCCACGCCCACTCCGGTTCCTCACACAGAATACTATGAACAGGCTCCCGATACAGACAGTATTGAAGGCTGGCCTCAGGGACCGAAAATCGAGGGAGAATCTGCCATTCTGGTAGATATGGTAACAGGCGCAGTGCTCTACTCCAAAAATGCAGACAAGGTTCAGTACCCTGCCAGTATCACAAAGATCATGACTTCCCTTCTGGCAGCGGAACATCTGAACATGAAAGACAAAATCGTAATGTCGCAGTCTGCTGCCTATGGGATCACCATCAGCGACAGTTCCAGCATTTACGCTGATACCGGAGAAGAATTTACCACAGAGCAGGCCATGATGGCTGTCATGCTTCAGTCAGCCAATGAAATGACTCTTGCCCTTGCGGAAGAGACCTCCGGTTCTGTAAAAAAATTCGTGGAACTGATGAATCTCAAAGCAAAGCAGCTGGGATGTACAGGAACCCATTTCAACAATCCCAACGGACTGCCTGACGAGCTCCATTATACAACCGCCTCCGATATGGCAAAGATCGCACGGGCTGCCTGGTATAACCCCACTTTTCGGAAATATGCCACCACAACCTATTATGAGATACCGCCTACCAACAAGTTTGCTGAAACACGATATCTTCTGAACCATCACAAAATGATGAAAGGCAATACCTATGCCTATGAGGGCGTTATGGGCGGCAAAACCGGATACACAGACGCTGCGGGCAATACCCTTGTCACATACGCAAAAAGAGGAAACATGCGTCTTGTTTCCGTTGTAATGAAATCCATTAACGGAGCCTATGCAGATACAGCCGCGCTTCTGGATTATGGTTTTAATAACTTTACCAGAACTGCTGTAAAAACTGAACCGGCAACCATGTCTGTATCTTACCTTCCTGCAGAAAAATATATTCTGAAGGACTACAGAAGCTGTACCCTGTGCCGCCGGTACCAGGTTCCGTCTGTAACACTTCCCAATGGAGCAGATATCAGCACACTGAATTCCAGCCGAAGCCTGCGCAAAAATTCTGTGGGACTTCCCATTATGGAAATCACCTACAGCTTTAACGGCCAGAGGACAGGATGCGCGAAGTATTATTTCCAGACCCTGTTATCTGACCGGCTTATTTCATCTCACTGATTCTTTGTTCTGCGTTTTTTGCGGAGGGAATCCCGTTTCTCACGGAGTTCCTCCGCTTTTTCTTCACTTACCCGCTTCAGAGTTTTTACTGCGTAAAACATACCGTCATCAGTTTTCCTGATGCGGACCTTTCCCTTTATACTTCCATGCTTCTGGCATACAGAAATGCTTTCATATATTCTGGAATTATTAATAAACCATCTCAGCTTCCTCTTTGCAGGAAGATGACAGACAGGACACCGGGTACTGGAAACCTCACGGTCCTTTATGATCTTTTCCCGGTCTGTAAACTGTCTGGAAATATATTTGTCATAGGCAGGATAAGAAATGTAAATTTCCTGCTTTTTATTTTTTGGAGCCTGATATGTGTCAACAGAATAATAAGGCAGGATTTCCGACATATCAAGCCTGCAGAAAACCTCAGCCGTATATTCTGCGTCCTCCAGAGCTCTGTGAAATCCCTTTTCCTTTCTGATTCCCAGAGTATCCACTGCATATTCCAGACTTCTCCGCAGTTTCATATTTTCGTGGAACCAGCTGAAAAGCTTCTGTATATCATAGTAAGTCACCGGCCCCGGAAGAAGCTCCAGAAGATCATAATATCTCAGATTCCTCTGAAGCTCAGTCAGATCCTGCATTCCCCAGGTGCAGAACACAAAGTCCTCTCCGCACCAGTCCAGAAAATCCCGGATCGCCTGAGGAAAAGTTGCGCCGCTCATAAGGTCTTTGTAATCCACATGGACTACGCTGCGGATACTATCATGGATCCACTTATACACCTCCGGTTTGATCAGAGTCTGAAACTCTCCGGTTTTTTCTCTTTTTTCATTGAGCCGCACTGCCCCGATCTCTATGATCTCAAAGGGCATCCGCTCATCTGATCCGCTTTTTCCCTCCGGACTCTGGTTCCACTCCAGATCAAAAATTATATAATTCATTTATTTGCTTCCTTTATTTTATTTGCGGAATGTAATGCTTCAGCGCTGTCCCAGCTCATACAGGGAAGTGATCAGAATCTCCTGGAATCTGTCTTTGTCCGCCTCAGTCAGCACAAAAACATTTGCATCCTCTTCCTCATGCTGCCACCAGCGGAAGCCCCCCAGTACCGCACCCCGGGCGCTTCCCTCAGAACAGTCTACGGTCAGGATTTTCTGACTTCCCTTAAATATCTCCGGATGAAGAAGATACATCACAGGAACCGCATCATGTACGCTGGTTTCCCCTCTGTATTTTTCTGATGTGTTTTCCAGAGAATAACCCAGCATATCTCCGCAGAGCTTTGCGATTCTGTTTCCTGACTGACACAGCTTCAGAATCTGATTTCTTGACAGAGTACACCGTTCTGTCACATCCAGACCGCACATAACAAGAGGAACTCCCTCATGAAGAACCATATATGCAGCCTCAGGATCAGCAAAAAAGTTAAATTCTGCCGCGTCTGTAACATTGCCTCCGGACAGAGATCCGCCCATGAAAACAATTTCCTGTATTTTTTCTTTTACTTCCGGAAAAATTCTCAGAAGAAGAGCGATATTGGTCAGAGGTCCCGTGGCAATGATCGTTGCCTGTTCCCCCTTCGGAAGCTCTTCCAGAACTCTGCGGATAAAAAATATCCCCTTTTCCGGCTCCAAAGCTTTTCCCGAACACGGAAGAACACTATTCCCAATCCCGCTTTCTCCATGGGTTTCCGGCGCAAAATACGGATTTCGCATTACAGGCTTTTCCATTCCCCGGGCCACCGGAACTGATAATCCGTAAAATTCTGCCAGATTCAATGCATTTGCTGTTACTTTTTTTATATCCTGATTTCCGCTTACAGTTGTAATTCCCAGAATCTCCAGTTCTTCTCTGTGAGCTGCTGCCAGAGCAAGCATAACCGCGTCGTCCACCCCTGGATCACAGTCAATGATCACGTTTCTTTTTTTCATATTCTGTCACCGTTTTCCACATATATTCATCTGCGGGAACCTGCTTTTCCACATTTTCCCGAAATCTCTGTGTTTAAGTATAACAGACCTGCCCTGCCGTTTCAATACAGCACAGAAAAGACCGGCTGATCCTGCCGGTCCCTTCTGTGCTTATATATTTATATTAATGGAAAAACTGTGTCTGCAATTTACCAGATGTCGCCAAAGAACTCATTATAGGTTTCTTCATCCTCTGCACTGTTTCCAAACTCATCCAGGATACTTTCTTCCTGTGACGGCTCCTGTGCTGCTGTATCAGAGGCTGCCGACTCCTCAGAGGTTCCCTCATCAAGAGTAACTGTTACCTTCTTTTCCTCATAACCTCCGTTTCCGAGAACCTGAAGCGTTACTTCAACCTCTTCACCCGGCTCATAGTACTGAAGCATATCAACCAGGGCTTCAATGCTGCGGACTCTCTTGCCGTCGAACTCTGTAATAATATTCTTTTCCTCGATTCCCGCCTTGTCAGCAGCTCCGTCCTTGATCACTTCTGCAACCAGAACACCTTCCGGAATGTCATAAACCGCAGATGCTTCTTCACTTACTGAGCTGCCTGTAATGGACAGGGCGCCGTGTTTCTCCACCTTATCCCTCGGTGTCTCATTCATGAGATTCTCAAGAATATCAGATACGTCTGTAATGGCAATGGCATATCCCATACCCTCGACCTCTGTGGAAGCAAGCTTTGCAGAATTGATTCCCACAACCTCTCCGTTCATGTTCAGAAGAGCTCCGCCGCTGTTTCCGGGATTAATAGCCGCATCTGTCTGAATCAGGTTTACACCGTCAGAATTTTCATCTGCCTGTCCGGAATCATCCAGTTTACGGTTTTTGGCGCTGACAATACCTGTTGTTACAGACTGTCCGTATCCAAGAGCATTTCCGATGGCAACTACCTGCTCGCCTACTCTCAGATCATCGGAGCTTCCCACTGTGGCAACCTCGATCTGCTCCATGGTATCTTTGGAAATATCAGAAAGAGCAACCGAAACAACTGCAAGATCCTTATCTGCATCATAACCGTTTACAATTGCCTCATAAACCTCTCCGTCAATACAGGTAACAGATACCGTATCTGCACCCTGGATTACATGATAGTTTGTTGCGATCAGAAGAGACTCGTCATTTTTTCCCACAATGATGCCGGAGCCGCTTCCCTCAACCTCCTGTTCCTGAGTGGTAAATCCTCCGAAACCAAAGTCTCCGATATAGGTCTGAACCTCCTGCACAGATTTGGTGTTAATGGCAACTACGGATTTCATTGCTTCTGCCGCAATATCAGATACGTCCAGACTTCCCTTTACTTTCTGTTCAGAATCCTCTTCTGCCTTTTCATCCTTATCTTTGGAATCCTCTGTTTTTTCCTCAGTCTTTTCCGTATCCTTATCGTCTGATTTCTTCTTTGTTTTCAAAAGTGTGGTTTTATTTTCGTCCTTATCCGATGCCTGTACAATGTTGCTAAAATCCCAGCCGTTTACAGCGCTGACGCCTTCAAATGCAAGGCCTCCTACCAGAACAGCGCAGAGAGCAATTCCCGCTCCCTTTTTAAAGCTCATTTTTTTCTTGTTCTTTTTGTTGTCCCGGTCATTATTATCATTTATGTTATTAAGATTATCATTCATGTTGTTGTTCATATTCTCCATAATAAATTCCCTCCTGAAAATATCTCTGTTTTCCTTTTGATGGTCTGAGTATAAAAAAAATTTGTGTTTACTTTGTGGGAAAAATGTGAGGAATCTGTTAAATATCCTTTTTACTATCATACCCTATTCTTCAGACTAACGCCAGACATTCGCAGAAAAAAATTCCCAAAATGCATTCCAAACCACCTCAGGTGATTATATTTTGTCCTGTATAGCAAGCCCTTGACAGGCAAAATGGATTGAGATACCAATAGCCAGCACAGGAATGGATTCCTATTCTTTCGTATGAAAGACTAAATTCTACTTGTGCAAGAGTAAATTCCATCATGGATTGGAGAGTGGAATTAAAATTTGCATTTTAAGTTTGTGAAAAAAAGAACAAAACAAATTGTAGATATACGGAAAGAATGATATAATTCATTAGGAAAGTATCAGATTCAGAGTTGACAAAAAGAGCAGTTCTGCAATAAATCGGAACTGCTCTGAATGTGATTCTTTCATATTGTACCCAGTCGCGGTATTTTAGCCAGTTCTTATATGGGGATTGTATTGTTCCCAGATGGCCAAAATCGTCGAAGATGATGAGAAATCAGCTGAAAACACGCTGATTTTTGTGATGTAAAACATTGCAGGGCATACTTTCAAAGCCTCCCGTTGGCAGGCTTTTTCAAAACAATATAAGAAGTCAGGATGATCAGGATGGTGCATAACACCTTCCCAGCTGTTTCATGGAACTATGTCCACAATCCGGGCAGATAGAAATATCAAAGTCCCACACAGCCTTTAAAAGCTCAGACATGGACATCTCTGTAAACCGTCTTTTAAAACGCTGGTGTCCCTGCAGAGTAAAAATGAGTTTCAGATTTTTTCTCTTCATCCGGTTGTTCAGGAAACCATAATAACGGATCTTCTGAAAACCGGATGGAAGCACATGCATCAGGTATCTCCGAATGAATTCTGTATGCTCCAGAGTGATCTGGCGCCTGGACTCGCCGGGCTTTTTTCCCCTGGCGGAGAATGTGACTTCCTTTTCCGTGACGGAAAGGATACGGTTGTTGGAGATGGCGATTTTATGGGTATACCGTCCAAGGTATTCGAGCGCATTGCCAAATCCGTTAAAAGTTTCTTTTATGTAAGGGCACCAGTCTTTGCCGTAAAGATTATTTTTGAACTCCTTCCACTCATAGGAATTCCGGAGTTTTTCACAGGAAGAAGAGAGAACGATCTGTCCTTTCCGGTACATGGAATCAAGCTGGGAAAGATATTTCCCTTTAAATTTATCCCGGAGTACCCCGACAGGAATGAAAAACTTGTTTTTTGACCTGCGTATCTTCTTGTCATATGTGAGGCCGCCACCAGAAACAATACAGTGCATATGCACATGGTAGCCGATCTCCTGGTTCCATGTATGGAGCACCTGTATGATGCCGGGTGTCGCACCGAGATACTTCTTATCGTAAGATAATTCAAGAAGTGTTTCGGCACAGCATCTGTGAAAAAGCCCGTACAGAAGCTTCTGGTTACAATAAATAAGCGGGTTTAACTCATGGGGCAGGGTGAAGACCACATGAAAATACGGTGCATCAATGACTTCCTCCCGGCGTTTATCCACCCATATTTCTTTTAAGACAGCCTGGCAGTTTGGGCAGTTCCGGTTACGGCAGGAATTATTGTGGAATTCCGTATGGCCGCACTCGGTACATTGGCAGGCATTGGCTCCGAGAGCGCCGGATTTACAACGCATGACAGCGTGGGAGACTTTTTTCTGGATGTCAGAAACAGGGTGCCCGGAAGAAAGAAAAGAGTCAAAAGAACACTGCCAGATCTTCTGGATTTTGAGATCACTCATAAAACCCACCTGCCATTCTGTCAAAAGGATTGGAAGAAGCCATCAGAGCATTTGATGCCAGATGTACGTATATAACCGTGGAAGAAACAGACCGGTGTCCCATGAGCGCTTTCAAAGTGAGCAGGTCGGTTCCGTCTTCATAATGGTAGGTGGCAAAAGCATGGCGGAATGTGTGACAGGTAAAACGGTGCTCCCATCCGAGTTCTTTTTCGTGTGCAAGGATAAAGCTGGGGATACGCTGGTGATCGATGGGTCTGTCCGGTTTTTTCTTCTGTGGAAAGAGCCAGTCTTTCGGCCGGGAACCAGCCGGAAATGAATACCAGTACCGGAGGATGAGTTCCCAGACGTTATCAGAAAGAGGCACGTAACGGTCAGAGCGGTTCTTGGAAGCACGTATATGAATACGTTTTCTGGAATGTTCAATGTCAGAGCATTTCAGATGACGTACCTCGCCCACCCGCAGCCCGGAAGAAAACATAAGGCAGAGTATGGCCTTAAACTTTATGTCAGAAATGGAAAACAGGAATGTTTTCATTTCTTCACGTGAAGGGATAAAAGGGGTATAAGAGTCAAATTTTCTGAAAGGGAGCTGATAGGGGTCCCAGGGCTTATGGAGGACATAAAGTGTAAAAAATCTCAGCTGTGAGATGCAGGCATTTATCGTACGGTCAGAAAGATTTCTTGTGTTCTGGACCCAAAAGATAAAGTCCCGCATCTGCTGCCATGATGCATCTTCCGGTGCAGTGGGGCCGTTGTCGGAAAGGTACTGCAGATAAGCGGAGATATAGGTAGAATACGAAGCAATGGTGTGGTCAGTAAGACCGCGCAGGGAGACCATCTCCCTGAAAGAAGATAAATATTTGTCCATAAGGAACCTCCTGTAAATGAAATAAGATTGATTTAGAGTCAGGATATTTCAAAACAGGCGGTGGACGGATAAAAAAGTAAAATATGTACTTGTTGAGTTTAAAAATCCATGATAACATAAGCATAGCAGTTTTTTTGTATTGTTTTAGGTTGTCTTGTGGTGATTCAACAATAAAACATATATAAAAAAACTGCTACTTTTATTTTGAGGAAAACTGATTTCTTTGAAAAAAGTAATAGAACCACGTACTTAGGACTAGCCGTCGCGCTAGCGACTTGGTACAATGTAACAAGCTGAACACAGCAGATGATGAGTATGGTAAAAACAACAAAAAGCGGAGGTAAGGTAATGAAAAAACTGACAGTAAAAAAAGGCGCCACCTGTATGGCATGTCTGGAATGTGTAGAGGCCTGTTCAAATGCTTATTACAAGGAATCTAATGTATTCAAATCCTGCATTCAGATCGTAGAACGCAAGGGAGAGCCAAAGCCAATGGCATGTCCTCAGTGCGGAAAATGTGCAGAGGTCTGCGAAGCAGGCGCGATCACCCAGAACGCAAAAGGCGTATACATGGTAAATAAAAAACTGTGTACCGGCTGCGGAAAGTGTGTGGAAGCCTGTCCGTTCGGCCTGATGGTAAAAGCTGAGGACAAACCAACTGCATCCAAATGTACAGCCTGCGGTATCTGTGTAAAAGCCTGTCCAATGGAAATCCTTGAGATCGTTGAAAAATAATACATAATTACTGCAAAAAATGCTGCAGCCCGGAATCCTCTGTAGATCCTGAGCTGCAGCGTTTTTCGTTTTTATGCTACTCCATGAGCTTCCAGCCAGTCATAAAGAACTGTCTTTCCGCGTTTTCTGGCGTGTGCCATATGGTTAAACTGTAAGATTGTCAGCGCTGTAAATATAACTGCCAGCACAATCAGTACAACAACTGCCGTTCCTATACTTTCGCCCCCTGCAATGGTGCTTCGGAATGCGTTTACCGTGTAGGTAAAAGGCAGATAATTATGAATCTTTGCCACAAAGGAAGGTGAAATCTCTACCGGATAAGTTCCTGCCGAACCTGCAAGCTGAACTACCATAAAGATCAGCATCAGGAAGCTTCCCACCTTACCGAAAGTAATGTTAAAGAAATACATAATAGAAGTAAATGCCACAGATGCCAGACAGGAGAAGAGAACTGTCTTCATCATTTCTGCCGGAGTAAATCCGTCTATCAGGTGAAGCAGGACGATCAGAAGAATTCCCTGAAGGACTGCCACCGGATAAAGAACAGACGCCTTACTTGCCCACCATGCAAATCCTGATTTTAATTTTCCTTTGTACTCAGTGAGAGGGTACATCAGACAGAAGGCAAGACAGCCGACCCAGAGACCTACAGACATCATGTAAGGAGCCATGGCATGACCGTTATTCTCCACTGTTGTCATCTGTGTTTCTTCCTCTTTGACCGGTGCGGCAAACATACTTATCATATCATCGTTTGCTTTTGTTTCCTTTACCTGCTTTGCTCCGTCGCTGAGACTTGTCTGCAGGGTTTCTGAACCATCGTTTAATTTTTTGATTCCATCGCCCAGCTCTTTTGAGCCGTCATAAAGCTGTGAAGAGCCGTCCTGGATCTGTCCTGCACCGTCTGCAAGCTGGGTTGCTCCACTGTTCAGTTTACTGTTATTTGAAACCAGTTTGCTGGTTCCGGCTTTCAGAGTTTTTGTTCCATCTGCAAGCTGCGCTGCTCCGGCTGCAAGAGTTCCGGCTCCTGACGCAAGCTGCTGAGTTCCTGAGGTAAGAGCGTCATTATTTCCTGCCAGTGTTCTGACTCCGGCTGTATAGGTTTTGATTCCCTCACTTAACGTGCCTACTCCGGCTGCAAGATCTTTTCCTCCGGCTGTCAGCTGACTGATTCCTCCTGTTACCGTACTGCCTGCAGCCTTCAGCGTTTTTGCTCCTGTTGTCAGAGCTTTGTCATTGGCTGTCAGCTGTGCAAATCCCTCATTCAGAGCTTTTACACCGGCAACTGCTTTCGGGAAATCCTTTGTTCCCTCTTCCAGTGTACCCAGAGCTGAAGCAACTGCTCCAACACCCTGATTTACTTTCTGAGATCCTGCATAAAGCTGGCCTACCGCGCCGGTCACCTGATTAATAGGATCTGATGGAATGGACGGAATATTCTCTGCTCCGGCTCCCATTTTCTCAGCCCCTGCTGCCATCTGATCTGCTCCGGCTTTCATTTCTCCTGATTTTGCGCCAAGAGTTTCTGCTCCTTTTTTCAGCCCTTCCGCAGCTGCATTCAACTGTCCCGCAGTTCCGTTCAGTGTTTCCTGTACATCTGCCAGCTGTCCGGCAGCTGCATCTGCAATCTGCTGAGCCTGTGCAGTATAGGCAGAAGCATCCATGTTTTCCACATTGTTCTGTACTGCATCTACTCCGGATACACCGGAAGCAGAATTGCCAAGCATTCCGATCACAGCATTCAGGCTTGCTGCGGAAACCATTCCGTTTTCGTCGGCTGAACCCTGGATTCCCTGAATGGCTGCCTGGGCGCCTGCCATAGATGCCTGCATGCCTGATATCTGCTGGTTTGCCGCCTCGATCTGTCCGTTTGCAGAAGCGATCTGGGCATTAGCCGCATCTACCTGGGCTCTTGCCGCATCCAGCTTTCCATTTGCATCCTGAGCACACTGGTTTACAATTCCTGTCACTCCATTTACTGCGTCTGCCACAGGTTTTGATGCGTTCTGTACCTGTGCTGCCACTGTAGAAATACCCTGTCCGGCCTGTGTGATCACACCTGCTGCATTTGTCATTCCCTCTGCAGCCTGCGTCATTCCGGAAGAGGCGGCGGTCATTCCCTTTCCTGCGCTTTCCATTCCGTTTTTCGCTTCATTTAAACCGGCTGTCAGCTTTTTGATATTTTCTGCTGTCAGGCTGCCGCCCAGCTCTTTCAGCTGTCCGTACAGTTCCCCTAAACCGGATTCCAGCTGCTGAGTTCCTGATTTCAGAGATCCCTCTCCTTTGGAAACAGAACTGTTCAGCTGTGAAATACCTGAAGATACCTGACCGATTCCCTCCAGTGGTGAAAGCTGTTTTGCTCCGGCTGCAAGCTGATCTGCTCCGGCAACATACTGTGTCACTCCGTCTGCAAGAGTATTTGCTCCGCTTACATACTGTGTAGTTCCATCCTTCAGGGTATCAAGACCTTTTTTCAGAGTCCCTGCTCCTTCCTGAAGATCTGCTGTTCCGGCTGTCAGCTGTGCAGAATTTGCGTCAAGCTTTGCAACGCCGTCTGTATAATCCTTAACGCCCTGATTCAGCTTATTTACACCGGCTGTAAGCTCAGGAACCTTTGCTGTCAGAGTTCCCACTCCATCATTCAGCTGTGTAGCTCCGTCATCTACCTGCGCCACACCGTCCGTATATTCTTTCAGACCTTCTGTCAGAGTATTTGCTCCATCCTTAAAGGTAAGCGTGCTGTCCGCCAGCTTTTTCAGATTGTCTGTAATGGTTTTATTTCCGTCAGAAGCATCTCCAAGTCCGTCCTTCAGTTCCTTTGAACCATCGGCAGCCTCCTGCATACCGTCTCCAACCTCTGTAATCTGGTCAAAAACTGTCTGCGTATAGGTTTCTGTTACCTGAGAAGCTACCTCGTCACGGATTTTTACAACAGCACTCTCGCTCATTTTGGAAGCAATGTAATTGGTTCCCGGATTTGTTTCATATTCCAGTTCCATTTTCTTTGGCTTCTCATCCATCAGAGTAGAAGCATTCTCAGAAAAATCTTCCGGAATGGTAATTACCATATAATATGTACCATTTCTCAGGCCCTGCTCTGCATCTTTACTGTCCACAAAATGAAAATCAAGGGAATCGTTATCCCTCAGGGCATCTTCCATATCACTGCCCACACTCAGAGTTTTTCCCTCGTATTCTACTGATTTGTCATTGTTTACCACAGCTACCGGAAGATGATCCAGACTTCCATATGGATCCCACATGGATTTCAGGAACAATCCCGCATAAATAACCGGGATTATGATAATTGCCGCAACAACCACTACCAGCATTTTGTTCTTCAGCAGATTTTTCCACTCATTTTTGATCATAGCTGTTCCCTTTCTTTCATGATATATTTTTATATAGAAATTACTTTATTTAAACAGATCAGACACTTTCTGCCGTACAGAATCTGCCTGATTCTGTTGATTACATTATATTCTGTTAATCAATCATTGTTCTAGTAATAGCTTAAATTCTATTAACCATTTTTATTTCTATTAATAAACAATGTGTTGCTTTTCTTTACAAAACGTATTATACTAAAACTGAAAAAAAATACAAGCGACAAAAAAAGAGCTTAATATTTACTAATAGACATTTTTTTGTATTTTGTCTACTAAACATAAAATTCGACATTTCTACCAAAACAATGCCTTTTTTTGCAAAAAGATTGGAGGTTTTTTCATGGCTAAAAAAGTTGACCGAAGAGTCAGAAAAACAAAGATGCAGCTCAGGCAGGGACTTGCCCGCCTGATGCAGAAAAAAAGTATCAAAGAAATCACTGTAAAGGAACTGGTAGACGAGGTGGATATTAACCGCTCCACCTTTTACCTGCATTATACAGACATCTACCAGATGCTTGAAAAAATTGAAGAGGAAGCTATGGCAGACATCCGGGAAGCTATGGAAGGCTGTCCCGACGACTGCACAGAAAGGGAAAAGATCATTCCCTTTCTTGCCCGTTTTTTCTCCATTATGGACAGCAACCGGGACCTTTCCCTGGCGCTTCTGGGACCTAACGGAGACATGGATTTTGTGGAGCGGATTGAGACACTGATCGCCAACAGATTCCTGAAACAGAGCAGCTTTCCGGCTACTGACAGCGAGATACGCTATGCCTATGCCTTTTGTCTCAGCGGCTGTATCGGAATGATCAAAACATGGCTGTCCAGAACAGAGCATGAATCTCCGGAAGCCATGGCAGAGCTTATCTATCGCCTGATTGACAACACTACTCAGGAATATATTCAGAATTATATCCGGTAAGCCGGATAAGTAAGCGGTTGTTGCGGAAAATGCAATGACCAGTCCTCACGATATAAGGAAAGAAAAAACAGATCATCCAAATAAGGCACAGCAAACGTTTTTATCCGTGGGCAGTGCCTTATTTTATCTGCAGATCATTTCTGTATTATTCCGAAAATTTTTATCATTCGTATTCTATTGTGCAGGTAGTGACGGACTGGGGAAGAACATTTAAAGTCCCAGTCTGTCCATGAAGCCTCAGATTTACAGGAAGCTGTTTTTCTGTCCGGTTCAGAATAACCAGAATGATGCTTCCGTCTGTATTTTTATAGGCAACAGACTCTATCTTATCTGTGTATACAGAATGGGCGATCCGCACGCTTCCGGGACGCAGATAATGGGAGATGTGATAAAAACAGTCAAGGGTCGGCTGGGGGAGCAGCCGTTTCTTTCCTTTATGGAAAAGACAGGGAGCATGACAGTAATTTCCAACATAATTAGGACCGTCCTCTTCATCCAGACAGAGATTCCAGTCATGAAACATACTCATTCCATGATTGAGGTCCCCGATCAGCTCATGAAGAAGAGAAAAAACGCCCTCTGTCACATCATCTGACCGGAATTTGCAGTATTCCAGGCAGCTTTCGGAAAGGATCAGCTTCAGTCCGGGAAATCGTTTCCGCACCAGCTCCATTTCCTCAAAATGATCTCCGCTGTACCAGTGAAAGGCCATTCCGGTGATCATTTTTTCTGTTTCACTGTCAATGGTTTCCACCGCCCGTTCATAAAGCCGTTCCTTATTATGATCCCAGATATAGATTTCAATTTTATCCAGCCCATGTTTTTTCAGCGCAGGATAAAGAGCTGTTTTCAGAAACTCTCTCTCCTCCTCTGCACTGTACAGGCAGGAATCCCATTTCTGTACTGCGTTTGCCTCGTTCTGAATGGACATTCGTTTTACCGGAAAGCCCTCTGCCTGCAGGGCAAGGATATACTGGCAGATATATTCAGCCCAGTCCGGATAATATTCCTTTTTCAGATGTCCGCCCCACTGGCGCTGTCCGTTTGTTTTCATATATTCCGGCGGAGACCAGGGAGAAACCATGATCTCCGGCGGCTCCTCACAGACTGCAAAAATATCTTTAAGCATTGGAAAAATATATTTTCCCGCTCTCTGGACCGCCACCTTTACGGGTTCTTTTTCCACAAGCGAATCATAGGTTTCCAGAGAAAAATCACAGCTGTCAACAGGAACACGCAGAAGCCGGTAGCCAAGTCCCTCTTTACTGAAATATGTAGAAAGGACTTCTTTTTTCTGTTCCTCATTCATCAGAGAATACACATATGCCGCTGCATCTGTCACTGCGCCCCCGAAGCCCTCAAATGCTTCCCGGGAAATCTCCGGATGCAGATTAAGCACCTGGTTTTCTGTATTTTTTTCATCCGGAACCAGACGTCCCTGCTGAGTATAATGACCTGTGCCCCCTCCGGCAAAACAGGTGGTAAGTGCCTTAAACTTCATAATTTTCTCTCTTTCAGCGCAGGAACATCACTGCCTCATAAGGTCTTAAAACAAGCTCCTTCGGACTGATCTCTTCTCCGTAATTAGAGAGGATACTCCTGCAGTCCTCCGGAATGGAATACGGCACCTCTACTTCACCGTCAAAGAAATTACAGAACACATAAAGCTCTTTTCCCTGATACTCACGTTTGTATGCAAGGATTTCTTTATCCTCGCGAAGAAGAGGTGTCACAGAGCCTTTCTGGATCACAGGAAGCTCTTTTCTTAACTTCACAAGCTCTTTATAATACTGGAAAACAGAATCCGGCTCATGTCTGCTCTCTGTGTTGATCTCTTTGTAGCGATCACACACTTTCAGCCACGGAGTACCCTTAGTGAAGCCTGCGTTCTCAGAAGCATCCCACTGCATTGGAGTACGGGAGTTGTCTCTGGACTTGGCGCCCAGAATACGGATCACTTCCTCCTCGCTCTTACCCTGAAGCTTCAGGATATTATAATAGTTCAGGCTTTCAATATCCATATACTCGTCAATAGAGGTATAGCCGGCATTTGTCATACCGATCTCCTCTCCCTGATAAATATAAGGTGTTCCCTTCAGGCCGTGAATGGCTGTGGCAAGACATTTTGCAGATTTTACACGGTATTCCTTTTCATTTCCGATTCTGGAAACAATTCTCGGCTGATCATGGTTGCACCAGAACAGAGCATTCCAGCCGCCGCCCTTTTCCATTTCTTCCTGCCAGGTAAACAGATGCTTTTTCAGATCATGGAAGCGGAAAGGCTCGATCTCCCATTTATTTCCGGAAGGATAATCCACTTTCAGGTGATGGAAGCTGAAGATCATGGACAGCTCGTTAGATTCCGGGTTGGAATAGCGGATGCTGTTTTCCAGTGTGGTAGAAGACATTTCGCCTACAGTTACCACATCGTCATATTTTCCAAAGGTATTCTCGTTCAGCTCCTGAAGATACTGGTGGATTTTTGGTCCGTCTGTATAGAAACGGTGTCCGTCCCCTTCCAGATCATCCTCATAAACGTCCGGCTTGGAGATCAGATTGATCACGTCGAAGCGCAGTCCCTTTACCCCCTTTTCCAGCCAGAAGTTTACAGTATCATAAATATCCTGACGCACCTCCGGGTTTTCCCAGTTCAGATCTGCCTGGGTTACATGGAACAGATGAAGGTAATACTCATCTGTTTCCGGAAGGTAGCTCCATGCGTTTCCACCGAATTTTGACACCCAGTTTGTAGGCGGAAGGCCATTTTTTCCTTTTTTGAAGATATAATAGTTTCTGTATTTCGGATCACCCTTCAGAGCCTTCTGAAACCACTCATGCTTTGTGGATGTATGGTTCAGAACCATATCCATCATCAGGTACATGCCGCGCTTGGCAGCCTCCCGTACCAGCTCGTCAAAGTCCTCCATAGTTCCGTATCTGGGGTCAATATTTCTGTAATCCGCGATATCGTATCCGTTGTCATACTGAGGAGAGGTAAAAAACGGAGTGATCCACAGATAGTCCACACCCAGCTCTGCCAGATAATCCAGATGCTCAATTACGCCTCTCAGATCTCCGAAACCGTCTCCGTCTGTATCCTGAAAAGACTTGGGATAAATCTGATATACTACTTTTCCGCCTAATTCCACCATAGTTTTTCTCCTTTAGTTTTTCTTTCTGTTTTCACTGTTCAGCGGTGTTTTTGATAAAAGCAGGGTAAACAGAATTGATAATACAATACAAAGCGCCATAACTCCAATATATGGAAGCATATACTGAGCTTTCATGGAAAGGAATGCAGGAAGTCCGCCGACACCTACACTGTTTGCAATTACTCCGATCAGTCTGGAAATCATTCCTGTAACTCCTGTTGCAAGCATGGCTCCCACAAACGGATACAGATATTTCAGGTTAATACCGAACATTGCCGGCTCTGTAACTCCCAGATATCCGGAAATAAACGCCGGAACACCAACCTCTTTTGCCTTTGCATTTCTTCTGTTGATGATTACAAAAGCCACTACTGCGGAAGCCTGGGCAATATTATTGAGAGCAACTACCGGGAAGGTATAGATTCCGCCTACAGTTTCCGCTGCCTGAAGGTCGATAGGAAGCATTGCATGATGAAGTCCTGTAATAACCATAAGTGGATACAGAAGGCCGTAAATACCACTGACGATCCAGCTGAAGGAAGAATCAAAGCCTACCTGAATGATCTTTGCCAGTCCGTCGCCGATCACACGTCCGAAAGGTCCGATCACTGTATGGGCCAGAAGAACTGCCGGCACCAGTGAAAAGAACGGTACTACGATCATGGAGATCATTTCCGGCACATGCTTTTTCAGGAATTTGTAAAGCACAGAAAACAGAATTCCAACAAGGATTGCCGGAATTACCTGTGACTGGTATCCTACCATATTGATATGGAAAGCGCCAAAATCCCATGTTTTGATGTCCCCGCCTGTAGCCACTGCCTGCACATAGTCACTGGCTGACATCAGCTGCGGAGAAACCAGAGTAATTCCAAGGACAATTCCGAGAACCGGATCAGAATTCATTTTTTTGCACACAGAATAAGTGATGATTACCGGAAGGAAGGTAAAAATTGCCTCTCCGATCAGCCAGAGGAAATTATACACACCATTCCAGAACGGATACACTGCTGTGATTGTTTTTGTTCCGTTTTCCAGAAGCGCAATATCGCCGATAATGTTACGGAATCCAAGGATCAGACCGCCTACGATAATTGCCGGGATAATCGGCGCAAAAACCTCTGCCAGGTTTGCCAGAAGGCGCTGAAGAAGATTCAGATTGCCTTTTGCCTCTGGTTTTTACTTCTGCCTTACTTACGCCTTCAATTCCGCTTGCCTCTACAAAATCATCATAAAAAGTAGAAACCTTGTTGCCGATAATGATCTGAAACTGTCCGCCCTGAGTAAAGCTTCCTTTTACACAGGAAAGCTCCTCAATCGCCTTCACATCTGCCTGTTTCTGATCTTTAAGTACGAATCTCATTCTTGTTGCACAATGAGTAAATGACACAATGTTTTCTTTGCCGCCCAAAAGCTCCAGCATCTTTTTTGCATCATTTGCAAATCCTGCCATCTTTCCATCCTCCTTATACGTATATCTTTTTTCTTTATTATATTTGTACGTACAACTTATATTTATATATTAATTTATACGTTCATTTATGTCAAATACTTTTGTGTTGTATTTTTGAATAAAATTTTGACTTTGTTTTTGTGTACTTTGTCCAATAAACTCTCCTGAATTACAGGAAATGACTTTCTTATTTATCCTGGATTTTCCGGTTCAAAAAATGTATCTGCCGGATATAGGCTGCTATGGGAAGTCCTGTTCCGCATATATCCGACCGCATCCTCACGTAGCCTTTTTCAGGAAGATCCGTACAGAATATAGTGCTTTCCTGATCAGTAAAAAATAAAACTGCCCCGGTTTTAAAACAGGACAGTTGTTATTTCCATAAACTATATATAATTCTCAAAAACTCTGCCGGCAGGAATCTGGAACTGCGGCTAAATTCTCCTACAGTTTTCTCTTTGCCAGATCTACAAATCGGAATTTATCCGGCCTGTGACGGGATTCTGTACACTGAAACAGCGTATTATTTTCCAGATATGTGTGGCTTTTTACCACCACGACCATGTTATAATCCCCCATGTCCAACAGTTCATAATCCTCTGCATTTGCCTTCTGCACCGTAATTTCCTTTACCGCATAGCTGATCTGAAGCCCAAGCTCTTCCTCCAGATAACGGTAGACGGACACCTTACATTCATTCAGGGGAAGACGGGGAACAACATCCCTTACAAAATAGTCCTTATCAAGAATAACTGCCTCATCTTTCATACGCCTTACCCGGATCAGTTCATAAACCTCTCCGTTTACACTCTGCTGAAAAATTTTTTTAATTTTGTGGGAATCCTGCAAAATATCAAGATTTACCACCTCTGTCTCCGCATGGGCATTTGACAGCTTATTTACCTCCTGAAAGCTTGCAATTTCAGAAAGCGGGAACGTATACCTCTGTTTTGGCATTACCAGCGACGCCCGTCCTCTTCCTCTCTGAATATATCCGTTCTGCTCCAGAAGATTCAGGGACTTGCGGACAGTATCCCGGGAAACCTGATAGCTTTCCATCAGACTGCTTTCTGTAGGCAGCCGTTCTCCTTCTGCAATCTGACCGCTTTCGATTTTTTCCTTCCATTCTTTATATATAGTTACATACTTACTTTCTTTCATATGTGCTCCAAACCTTCCACTGCTGTCTTATCCTGCCTCAGTAATTTTCTGCCGCAGGCTGAACCATAAGCCACACCGCTCCGTTCAGTTATGCCATGCCAGACGCTTTACATCTGCATGGACTTCTCCTGTCATCCAGTCCACATCATTTGTGATCCAGTCCATGATCTCAAGCTGACGCATTTCCCAGGAAACCGTTGCTTCTCTTGAAGCAATCGTTTCCTCTGTTTCCATGGTAGTGTCAATTTCATCATAGCCGAAAATATATCCTCCGGCGCTCCAGATACTGAAATTACTGTCCGGACCGGGATCTGCAGTCTCTCCCCGCTCTGCGACCAGCCTGTCATGGCGGGCCTTATACTCTTCTTCGCATCCGTCTTTCAGTCTGGTCATAAAAACTCTGTGGCGGATCAGCTCTTTGTTTTTTCTCACAATGCCAAAATTATGATACATCAGCCGCATATCCTGACCCGGAGTGGAAATCCAGTCAAACGTATCCTGGATTTTTTCTGTAAGAACTGTAATTTCTGCCTTTTCCCCTTCTCCTTTGCATCTGTTATCCCGGTTTTCATAATATCCAAAAATCAGATCCTCCGCATTCCAGATACTGAAATTACTGATCTCATTTCTGTCCAGAAATCCGGTCAGCTCCGGCCAGATTTCGCCAAGCTTTTTCCTGTATGCGTTCATCTGCCCTTTTTTTATTTTCATTGCAAATCCATGTCTTTCCATAAAAATCTCCTTCCTGTAAACCGCCTGCTGCTTTATCATAAATTCCTGGCTGTGGGCATCATTCCATACTTCCGGACCTGTGTAGATCCCTTGTCATATTTTGTATATGCCCAAAAATAAATAAACGATTCGTACTCTTTTTAACCTGTTCATTTATAATTGAAAAATACATTACTTAAATTTTATCACATGCCTCCTGACTTTTCCAGATATTTGACAGATTCCAAACCGTTCTATATACTTAAATTAACCCATTGTGCTAGTTAATATAAAAAACTTCAACAAAATATGTTATCCTATAGCTGTACACCACTACATGCTATGAAAGGAGGCACACATAATGTTGAAGTTCAAAGATGATTATACCACTCTCACAGCAACTTTTGAAGATTTTATTTTGCTTGTTTATACAGTTATTGATGATTTGTATCAACGGTCTGTCCCTGTATGCGTTTCCCAAAGGCGGAATGTGCATACTGCAAAGATGTCTGATTCTGAAATAATTACGCTAAGCATTTGTGGTGAACTCATTGGTATAGATTCTGAAAAGGCATGGTATTCTTTCGTGAAACGTAATTATCGACACCTTTTTCCGCATCTATGCTGCCGCACGCGATTTAACCGAACCAGAAGAGCTCTTTTACAAGTAACGGAACTGCTCCGGCAGAAACTGGCTCAATCCTTCCCAATACCTGACAGCCGTTATTTTGTAATTGACAGCTTCCCTCTTCCAGTCTGCAAATTTGGGCGTGCGCGTTACTGCCGTTCCTTCCGCGAGGATGGCGCAAATTATGGAAAATGTCCATCCAAAAAGGAAACTTATTTCGGGTTCAAAGTACATGCCCTTATTACCATAGAAGGTTATGTAACTGCTTTTGAGATTACGCCCGCATCTGTGGATGACCGGGAAGGACTGCGCGACCTTGCAGAAAACCATCTGCGGGTTACAATATTTGGAGATAAAGGCTATACTGGGGAAAACCTTTTGCAGGATATGCGTGAAAAAGGTATCTGCCTGATGTCTCTCAAACCATCTAATCATAAGAACAACTGGCCAAAAGAAATACGGCAGCTGATCTTCCGCTTCCGTCGTAGGGTGGAAACTGTATTTTCGCAGCTTAGCGAACAGTTAAATGCGGAAAAAGTTCTCGCAAAAAGCTTTCATGGATTATGTACCCGATTACAGAATAAAATTCTGGGGCACAACCTGTGCATGGCATTCAACAGTGTATTTGGAGAACAATGTGATATTGGACAGATAAAACATCTCATCTTCTAAAAAAGTGCTTTCAATTATATAGGGGTAATCTGGGCAATTTTGAGTCGATAAGCAGTCGTATTTTAAGTAGCACAATGAGTTAAATTACTGTTTACACCATTCACTGTAAGAAACCGGGGCTTGTTCCGGAGTACCTCTCACAGCGAATTTTACTTTCACTTACAGAAACCTTAAAATCTTTGTTGCCGGCAGTATCGTTCACACCGGCTGCCCGTAAAAGGAGGCATAAATATGGATTTCTCCACACATTTTCCCATATGGGATAAACTGACACCTGCCCAGCAGAAAACAATTTCCCAGACATCTTTTCAGCGGTCTGTCTCTAAAGGGACCGTCCTTCACAACGGCTCTGTAAGCTGTCTTGGAATGCTTCTGATCCTTTCCGGACAGCTTCGGTCATATATCGTATCTGATGAGGGAAGAGAGATCACTCTTTATCGTCTTTTTGAGCGGGACGTATGTATTTTTTCCGCATCCTGCGTGATGCAGAACATCCAGTTTGAGGTTATCATTGAAGCCGAAAAAGACAGTGAAATACTGGTTCTTCCACCCCATATATACAAATCCCTGATGGAAGAATCTGCTCCAATGGCAAACTTCTCCAATCAGATCATGGCAAGTCACTTTTCCGAGGTAATGTGGCTGATCGAACAGATCATGTGGAAAAGCTTTGACAAAAGACTGGCCGCCTTTCTTGTGGAAGAAACTCTTCTGGAAAACACTGATATATTAAAGATCACTCACGAAAAAATAGCCAATCATCTGGGAACTGCCCGGGAGGTAGTCACACGGATGCTCCGCTATTTTCAGAGCGAAAATCTGGTCAGACTATCCCGTGGAACCATCGAGATCACGGACAAAAAAGGACTGGAAGAACTTTCAGAATGAACTCTGCGTTTATGGGTTTTTCAACCGGTATTGCACCTGTTGTAAGTTATAAATACGGAAGCCAGGATATTGAACAGCTGAAAAAACATTTAAAATCAGTATTTGTCTGATCACTGTAGTTTCAGTCATTACATTTATTGCCGCAGAATTCTGGTCAGATCCGCTGATTATGGTATTTACCTCTTCACAAAGTAATGTAATTGAAATCACCAGACACGGATTTGCAATTTTTTCATTCAGCTTTCTGCTTCTGGTACTTCCTCTGATCTGGGGTATCGACGGCATCTGGCTGGCAGTTCCTGTTGCAGAGGCAGTATCACTTTTTGTATCTGTCTACTGTCTGGTCTGAAGGAAGTTCCCTGTTTTGTACTCATTTATCCCATATGATAAGTTTCATAAATTTTTTCATTGCCGCAAAAACCTTTGGCGATAAATAAATTTCCGGCAGTTTCTTTTTTGAATATCTCCATAAAGGGTTATTCTCTGTCTTCTGAATTAAAAGCCCTGTAAAAAATCGTTCCCAGCTTATATACTCCCGGCATTCAATATGATCCTGTGGCTTTTCCAGAATTTCCTTTACATTTACTTCCGGTATCACATTTGCTGAAAGCAGAAGCCACTCAAAAGATTCCGGTGCGTATAACACCGTATCGCCAGAAGCCTTCATATATTCGCTGATATCTTTCATTTCTGAACCAAAAGCTGCACCGTCTGCAATTATAGGACATTTACCCTTTATCTGTTCATTTTTCATCAGACAGTTTATAACATTAGACGTACCATTTGCAGAAATGCATGGTATTCCTTTTTGCTCTGACACCGCTGAAAAAAATTCATATCCGGAATTAGAATCCTCGGTTATCACGATATCCGGTTTTACCGAATCATTCTCTGAAATTTCTCCATATAAGTGATAAATCTCATTATATTTCTGTTTTGTATGATGAAACTTCCCTGATTCCCGAAACCCATAAATCTCATTTACACTATATGGAAGCATTGGCAGTTTTTCTCTTGTTTCAAGGACAAAATAATTATCGGAACCTTTTATAAGTTCTGCAAATCTTTTAGATGGAATAAAACGGTTGCCTTCATCTATAAAAATAATACTGCCTGAACTTTCCTGCAACTGTCGTTCCCAATCCTCATTATCCAGAATTTTACACTCACAGTCACACGAAACCAAAACTCCGCTGTCACTTCCATATCTTCTGTAGTCTCTGATAAGATCAATCAATACCGTCTTACCGGAGCCACTGTTCCCGGTCAGAATCGTAATATTTCTTTTTACCGTAAAATCATATTTTATTTTCTTTGTTTCTACAATTATTCTGTGTGCACCCTTCATTCCTGTCTACTCCTGTTTCATAGAATTTAAATAGTAACTGGCAACAGGTATCAGTTCCTTCATTGATTGAACAATTTTACCATTATTCTTAATCTTTATATTAAATTCTGTTTCCTTTCCAAATCCCATCATATGTCTGAGATTTATTGTCACATCTTTCTGTCTGCCTATTTCCAAAAGCCATTTTGCACAATTATCTCCACAGGTGGATGCATTAAAAATTTTATCCGGCTCATTCAGTATTAACAGTAATGTTTTTACACCTCCTGATAAACGTTCAGGAGGAATCTGTCCAAGCACCGGACTGTTTATACATTCTCCGCTTAATACATCTGATTTATCAATATCTTTGATCATCTTCCGTGCGAGTTCTGATTCCAGCCATTCCGGCTCATAAGAATTTTTAAAATAAACATTTGTATTATAAATACTGTTTTCAACATCACCAAAAATGATCGTAAGCATACACTACCTCCACAACTTTATGGTACAACATTATGTTTTATCTTATTATTACGTTAATATCTTTTAAAGTCAACATGTTCAATACAAAAACAGGAACTCCTTTTCCGGCCTGTCCGGTTTGAAGGAATTCCCTGTTTTTACTTTTTATTTAATTTTACTGAACCATGTCCAGAATCTCTTCTTTTGGTTTCACACCCATAGAGCGATTCTGGATCTGACCGTTCTTGATGACCACCAGCGTTGGGATTGTCATTACCTGAAACTCAGATGCCAGCTCCTGCTGCTCGTCCACATTTACCTTGCACACCTTGATACTGTCATTTTCTTCTGCAATTTCATCCACTACCGGGGAGAGCATCCTGCAGGGTCCGCACCATCCTGCCCAAAAATCCAGCAGAACCGGTTTATTACTGTTCATTACTTCTTCCTGAAAATTATTTTTTGTAATATTTAAAACTGACATATGATCCTCCTCCTGCCCGGCGTTCCGTCTCCTGCATCCCGGACATTGTGTATTTTTATTTATTATTTCCATTTTTGCAGGATTTATTTTCGTACTCTGATTTCACCGTACACTTCTGTATCAGATTCATTTCTGTACTTTTTTCCTCCTGTTTATATATGTATCATACACGAAGATTCTCGGCCAGTCTGTGACTAAATCACCTTACTTCCCTGTACTTCTGTATTTTTCCACAACCAGGGTCAGGCACACAAACACCACTCCGAACACAGGCTGAATACCAACCGCCTGGTATATCTGTATTTTTGTGCTTCCGGTCAGCACAGTAAACTCTCCCAGAATTTCATTTGCAGTTTCATACCAGTATACAGGAAGAAACTGACTGACGTTTTTTACTCCTGTGGAAATATAGTCCAGAGGAACAAATACTCCGCAGAGGAAACACATTCCCAGAGAAATAATGTTCATGGTTCCTGTCAGTGCATCCTTATTCGTTACAAGACTTCCTGAGAAATAGGCAATAGAAACAGCTACAAAAAACAAAGCTGCTGTATTCATAACAAGATATCCCCAATTACCATTTGCACACAGTTCTTTTCCATACCAGATCAGCGCTACCAGAATAATCAGCACAAACAGCGCCGTACCGGCCACGATCATACATAGGATCCCCTCCAGAGCCTGACGTCTGGAAGAAACCGGAGCTGCCAGCATTCTGTTCTTCAGGCCTTTTTTACGAAAAACAAGCAGCACATTTCCTATCACAAAACCCAGAAGGGCCAGCGCCAGGTATGGAACATACCGAAAATAATAAATATACTGGGAAGTCTCTCCGGAACCCATTGACGTGTCAAGCTCTACTTTCACCGGTATGTCCTTTACGAGAGCATCTGCCATTTCCTTCTCTGTAAATCCTGCTGCCTGACAGGTTCTTGCATTGTTCAGAAAGCTGTTGATCTGCTGATCCACATAAATGCCGGAATAGGTATCCGGGACAGTTGTAACCGGAAGCCTTTCTCCGCCCTGAATACACTTCTGATAAAAATTTTCCGGGATTCTTACAATATACTCCACATCACGATAAAAAAGTTTTTCCTGCATAACAGAAATGTCATTTTCCAGCGGTATCACTTCATGAAAGTTATCCAGATATGTTCTCAACGCCAGAGCAAACGTTCCTCCGTCTTCATCTGCGATTCCTATCTTCAAAGACTCTGCCTGAAAACTTTTCTCCGTCTTTCCTGCCGCTGACTGCATCAGAAGCGTGCAGGCAAAAAAGATTGCCACATACATAAGTATCAGCCATCTGCTCTGTCTGATCACTTTCATATAGCCTTTAAATACTGTCATAGCGAACCCTCCTTACTACCAAAAATGAACCGGCTGTCAGTACCACAGCCATGATCAGAAGCGTAATAAGATTCGTCTTCATTCTCGCCGGATCATCATAAACATTAATGCAGTAAAATGCATCTGTGATCAGAGCTGCCGGATTCAGTTTATTTATAATCGGCATATTCTGGTCTACTGCAAATTTAATTTTGGAATTCATTAAGCCTGCAAGAGTACTTCCTGTCATGGAAATGCCCAGCATGATCGCTACCTTTATATTTTCACTCAGCTTTGATGCGCTGGAAACAAAAATCCCCATACTGACCCCGACAATACACCCAACCAGGGAAATCAGGAGCATCTGCGCCATGCTTCCCTGAAATTCCATATGAAGCACATACCTCAGATAAAGCAAAAGAATCACTACATTCACAAAATGGATAAAAAACGATGTCAGCATTTCTGTAAGAATCATAGTCATTCTGTGTACAGGTGATACACACTGCCTTGCCGCAAGATCTGTTACATTTGCCTGAAGCCAGAACGCTGATCCCATTCCCACAAAGCATCCGTAAAGACAGGCCATGCCTACCAGCGCATAGAAAAATACAGAATTATTATTTGTACTTTTTCCTCCAAGAGATACATTTTCCACAATTTCCTGATAATCCGACATGGCTGCCACTGCCTGCTCCATATTTTCCGGGTGAAGCTCTGCCACGGTTTCCAACGTGTTTTTACCGTTCAGATAGCTTTCCAGAAGACTCTGCATAACACTTTGCGCCATCCCGCTTTTTGCAACCTGAAGATATGGTGTGTCTGCCCCGAAAAAAATTCCGTCCAGCCGTCTGTCCTTCAGCTGTTTCTTCGCCTCCGCTTCTGTCAGGGTCTCCACATGGATAAGGGTTCCATCCTTTTCAATTTTATCAAGATATTCTGAAAAAACAGGATTACCTGCACCTTCCTTTACATAGCCGGCCTGAACAGTCTCAAAATCAGCCTCTGACATATTTCCAAATCCAAAGTAAAACAGAGTTCCCATAATAAGAGGAAAAATACAGGGCCAGAATATGATATTAAAATTCTTTATCTTACGGATAATGCTGTATTTAATCAACTGAACCATAAACTTTTCCTCCTAATCCCGAAGCTCTTTTCCTGTAATTTCCAGAAATACATCATTAAGCGTGGGAAGCTCTGAGTAGACTCTTCCAAAGCTGATCTCCCGATCTTCCAGATATCGCAGGATTCTCACAAGATTATGCTTTGCCTCTGTGCACTGCACCCTGAGAATATCATTTTCATACTCCACCTTAAATACATGGGCCAGTTCCCGAATCTGTACAAGCTGCTCTTCCTTCAGTACAACGGCCTCTACTGTCACCTTTTCCCCTGTTTTTATCATTCCTGTCAGCTGTTCCTTTGTTCCTGCTGCAATACTTCTTCCATGATCCATAATTGCTATTCTTGTACAGATCTGTTCCACCTCTTCCATATAATGAGAAGTATAAATAATAGTGGAGCCCTGTCTGTTCAGCTCCTGAATCCCTTCCAGTATCCGGTTCCTGCTCTGAGGATCCACAGCTACAGTAGGCTCATCAAGAATGATCAGTCTCGGTTTATGTGCAATTCCGCAGGCAATATTCAGTCTTCTTAAAAGCCCCCCGGAAAGTTTCTTCGGACGGATTTTCCTGTAATCCTCTAGTCCCACAAAAGCAATCGCTTCCTCCACAAGCTGTTTCCTTTTTTTCCTGTCGTTTATATATAGGCCGCAAAAATAGTCAATATTCTCATACACGGTAAACTCATCAAATACTGCCACGTTCTGCTGCACAATACCAATCTGCCTTTTTGCCTCATAATTATCAGGCTCCATCTCCTTGCCAAAAATCCGGATACTTCCCTTATCATATTTTAAAAGAGCCAGCATACAGTTGATTGCTGTTGTTTTTCCTGAACCGTTTGGTCCCAAAAGACCAAAAATCTCTCCCTCCCGGATATCCAGGTTCAGGTGATCCAAGGCCACCAGAGAACCGTATCTTTTTACCAGATTTTCTATATGTACAATCCCTTCTTTTGCATAATCTGTTCCGCCCATCTTTTTCCCTCCCGGTAAATTTTTATTTTCTGTTTCCTGTCTGTAAAGGAGCAGATATCAGATTCTTCACAGACAAATCTTTCATATACATACTCCAAAGATCTTCAGACCTCTGTATGTCCCCCTGCAAACACATGTAAATAAAATCTTTATTTATTTTCAGGATCCATACCTGTTGCTTATTCTGATCATGAAAAATTATAACCTCTGACAACTTCTTCTGGTAGTGAATACCGTCATTTTCTCATATGACAAATGTCACTTTCTTCTTTTCTGCCTTTGTTTTCTTTGCCCCGGCCACAGTTTTGTATTATACTGAACTCATCTGAACTACCGGATCTATAAGGATTCTTTACAGAAATAACTATCAGGAGAGGAACTGCCATGCGCCATCTTGAGAATACAGGATTACTTATCTTATCAGGTTTCTTTTTTCTGTTTTTTAAGAAACCGGATTATACTTTTATCTGCGCTTTTCTTTTATGTGTGGGAACCTGCTGCGCAGGCTATTTCTCCGAATCAAAAAAACTGCATCTGTTTCTGTGCGCAGCCTTCATGGCTGCTGCTCTTGCATTACCTGAAATGTGCGCATTTTTTCCTGCAGTATTTTATGTTCTGATCCAGTATCATTTTTATCTTCCTACGTTTGCAGGCTGCTTTCTTTACCTTTATATAATCCGGACAATAAACTCAGATATCTTTCTTTTTTCCTTCTGGGGCATCCTGTTCTTTATTGTGGCATTTTTCCTTCAGCTCCGCACTGAATCCGAAGAAAAGCTCAGACAGGATTTTATGAAGCTGCGGGACGACAGCACAGAAAAAAATATTCTTCTGGAAGAAAAGAATCATATGCTTGTGGAAAAGCAGAATTATGAAATATACACAGCCACTTTAAAAGAACGAAACCGGATTGCCAGAGAAATCCACGACAATGTAGGTCATCTCCTGTCCCGTTCTATTCTGATCACAGGAGCCGCAAAAGCAGTCAGCAGCTCTGAGGCTGTTTCTCCTCTTCTGGACAGTCTGGATATTTCTCTTAATCAGGCAATGACCAGCATCCGGACAAGTGTCCACGATCTTCATGATGAGTCCGTCAATCTCAGAGAATCTGTAGAGGGACTGATCAGCGAATTTCAGTTTTGTCCTGTTTCTCTGGATTATGATATGGGACTTGAAATTCCCCGCGAGGTTAAATACTGTTTTATCAGTATTGTAAAAGAAGCGCTTTCCAATATGGCGCGGCACAGCAATGCCACCAGCGCATATGTTGTCATGCGTGAACATCCTGCTCTGTATCAGCTTTGTATAGAGGATAATGGAAAAATTCCAGAAAGCTCCTGTATCTCTCAAAGTTTTTCCGAAAATAGAACATCAGATTCTTTTTTCGGAAATCCCAGACATCCACAAAATACCGGGTGGTATGACTTTTCCACCCAAAACAGAGGAATGGGGCTTTCCAATATCCATGACAGACTTGCCCCTTTACATGGAACTGTTCAGATTACCACAGACCATGGCTTCCGTATTTTTATTACCATTCCAAAAGAACAGGAGACCTGAACTATGAAAATTGTAATTGTCGATGATGATATTTTTGTTTCCGGCGCACTGACAACCATTCTGGAAGCCAGTGGAAAAGTTACTGTGGCTGCTTCCGGTACAGACGGAAAAGAAGCTGCAGAATTGTACAAAATCCATCAGCCGGATGTACTTCTTATGGATATTCGAATGAAAGAAAAAAGCGGACTTGATGCGTCCGCTGAGATACTGGAGGAATTTCCTGATGCGAAAATCCTTCTTCTTACTACCTTTTCTGATGACGAGTATATTGTAAAGGCCCTGAAGCTTGGGGCAAAAGGCTATCTGCTGAAACAGGATTATGCAAGTATCCTGCCTGCTCTTGAGGCAGTCTGTTCCGGTCAGACCGTTTTTGGCACAGAAATCATGTCCAGAATTCCGGAGCTTATTCAATCCGGTTCTTCCTTCCATTACGAAAATTATGATATCAGCCGCCGGGAGCTTGAAATTATCCGTCTTATTGCAGACGGGCTCAGCAATAAGGAAATCGCCTCACAGCTTTTTTTAAGCGAAGGAACCGTTCGTAATTATCTCAGCTCTATTCTGGATAAATTACAGCTGAGAGACCGTACTCAGGTTGCTGTTTTTTACTACAGACACAAATAAAAACTGTTTTCCTCTTAAATCAGCAATAAAACCGTGAAATAAAAAACGGAATCCCGGCACAGATTCCGCTTTCCAGCTTTGTGATTATGCATAATCCTACATTTCTCCGGAATAAAGACAGCAGCTTTTCAGAAAATATGCCGTTATTCTGAAAGAACTTCCGGCTTATAAATAACTCTGGATCATCAGTCCAGAACCTCATCGATCAGTTCTGCAGCGTCTTCCAGGGCATCCAGAGCCTCTGTAAGGGCATCCATTCCGGCGCTGTCTGTGTCCGTATCCTCAGATGCAGACAGCAGCTCTGCCAGCTCATCTTTTAAAGTATCCAGCTGTTCCAGAATTTTCTGAAGTGTTTTGTTTTTATCAGCATCTCCATTTAGATTGATTAATTTTCCCATTCCGTTATTCCTTTCCGTTTCTTTTTAGTTAATTAATGGTTTCCACATCCACCTCGCGGTTTCTGCCTTCTGTTTTCCAGATCATCAGATGCACCTTATATTCTACAGAATCCTTTGCATACAAAAAAGGCTCTTCTTTCAGCATTTCCACCTTTTTGCCGGAACACTCCAGTTCTCGTTTTCTTGCTTCCGCCCTTTCCTGTATATTTCGGATCTTTGTCTGTTCTGCAGTTTCCTCTTCCTGTAAACCACCCTCTTTTCCATCTGTGGAAAAGCTGTGTTGTTCCTTGTTTTCTGTCACAAACTGCCGGTCCTGATATACGGCCGCCGTCTGGGCCAGTTTTCTGTCTATAAGATCTACAACCTCTGTATGCTTTGTCCTGTGCAGCATACAGGCAATTCTCCTTGCGATCACCCTTCCCGGAACATAAGAATACACCTTCAGCCATCTGATAAGACTGTGGTCCCCTGCTTCCTGCGCCAGCTTCATCATTTCATTAAGCGCTTTTTCAGATACTTTCCACTTAGGGTAAGAAGGCACAATATACTTTTCTGACACCGCAGGATAACAACAGAAATTTAATGGAGGAAATTCTGCCAGATAAGAAAGTTTTTCTTCTTCCTCCGTGCAAAATTCTTTTCCAAGATATTCTCTTTTATCCCTTAAAATAGCAATACGATATTCCAGCTGTCTCAGATATTCATACTCCTTTACCCAGAAATGACCTGTTTTCCCATAATTAAAAAGATGAGTTTCCAGATCTAAATCTCTGAAAAAAACAGTAAATACTGAATTTCCCTGATGGACGATCAGGATATACTGATCTCCCCTTTTCTCAAGATCTGCTCTTAATTCCCCCTCAAAATCAGGCTCGTAAGTACCTGTCAGCTTTGCCTGCCGGAAGATCAGAAAGCTTTCCACAGCATCATTCATCAGATAGACAAGACGAATATCTCCCTCGTCTGTTTCCGGCAAAACAAGTTCAAATACACCCTGAGAGATCAGAAGCTTCAGTTTTTCGTATTCCTCCTGAAACGGAATTGTTATCTCTGCTTCCATGTTCTTTTTAACTTCCATTTATTATTCCTGCATTTTTCCTGTCTGTAAAATTTTCCCACAAAACTGTACAGTATATACTTATTTTTCATATGGCTTCGCAGCATGCGAATCCTCCTGGTATAAAACTATAAATGAGGCAATACAGAATTTTGCACAATATACGTACGTTGTGTTGTTTTTCAGAAATACGTATTCGTAATTCTGTTAATAATATACCGCGGAACACTCTGCCTGTCTACGGCAGTTTCGTAAGTTATAAAAATTTTGCAAAATATGAAAATCCAGTTGCAGCTTCACACCAAATTTTTATTTAAATCCCTTTACATATTAACGTATACTGCCTTTTACCAGGAAAAACAACACATCTGTCTGCTACAAGTGCCTGGAAATCATGTCAGCCATGCGACGCACCTTGAAAACACTTTTTGTAAGGTATCACCAATTTTTTTGTGGACAAATTATTTTTTTATGTTAAAATTAAATTAGTTGTATCGCAATAATAATTAATTTTATGGAGGAACAAAAAAAGTGTACAAAATCATTTAAAAAGGAGGCACTCTGTTATGAAGAACACCAAAAATGCAGACATTTCCAACATTTATCGTCTGGATGGGCAGGTTCCTATCATGAAAGCAATCCCTTTTGGTCTTCAGCATATTCTGGCAATGTTCGTTGCCAATCTTACGCCGATCACTATTATTGCCGGTGCAGGAGGTCTTAAACAGGCTGAAATTGCCATTCTTCTCCAAAATGCCATGTTTGTTGCAGGAATTGCAACACTGATCCAGCTTTACCCAGTCTGGAAAATCGGCTCCCGCCTTCCTATTGTAATGGGAGTCAGTTTCACCTTTGTAACAGTACTCAGTACAGTTGCCGCCAATTACGGATATCCTGCAGTTGTGGGCGCAGTCATGATCGGCGGTATTATGGAAGGTACGCTGGGATTACTGGCAAAATACTGGAAAAAAATTATTTCTCCAATTGTTGCCGCATCCGTTGTAACTGCCATCGGATTCTCTCTTTTTACTGTTGGTACAAGATCTTTCGGCGGAGGATACTCTGACGACTTTGGGTCTGCCCAGAATCTCATTCTCGGAACCATTACGCTTCTGGTCTGCCTGATCTGGAACATAAAAGCAAAAGGATACTGGAAACAGCTTTCCGTTTTAGCAGGCCTGATCGTAGGCTATATCGTGGCTGTTTTTATGGGAAAAGTAGATCTCTCTGTTATCTTTTCCGGAGGAATCATTTCCTTCCCGAAAATCATGCCATATGCGCCTGAATTCAACCCCGGAGCTATTTTCTCTGTTGCAATCATTTTCCTTGTTTCCGCAGCAGAGACAATCGGCGATACTACAGCAATGGTTTCCGGCGGCCTGGACCGTGATATTACAACAGAAGAAATTTCAGGCTCCCTTGCCTGCGACGGTTATGCCTCTGTATTTTCTTCCTGTCTGGGATGCCCGCCGGTTACGTCCTTCTCTCAGAATGTAGGACTTATCAACATGACAAAGGTCGTAAACCGTTTCACCATCATGACCGGCGCCGTTTGCATGATCCTGGCCGGACTGCTTCCTCCTGTAGGAAACTTTTTTGCTTCCCTTCCGGATTCTGTTCTCGGCGGATGTACTATTATGATGTTTGGAACCATCCTGACTTCCGGAATCCAGATGATAGCAAAAGCAGGTTTTACCCAGAGGAATATTACCATCGCTGCTCTTTCTCTTTCCATAGGTATTGGATTTACCACAGCAAGCGAAATCGGTATCTGGCATATTTTCCCGGAAATACTTCAGTCTGTATTTTCCGCAAATGTAGTTGCTGTTGTATTTGTAATGGCAATTATATTAAACTTAATTCTCCCAAAAGATATGGAGATTAAACACATTCAGTAAAACAGTATACAGAGCTTATTAATTCCGGTACATATTGACCCCTCCATAAAAGAAAACCCGAAAATGCTGTACAGAAAATCTGTAAAACATTCTCGGGTTTCTTTTTTATAACTCCTTATCTGCAGATATTTGCTGATACAGCCGATACCCTTTCTTATTCTCCCGCTTTACAGCAAGCAGCATTTCATCTGCTTTCTGTGACAGCTCTTCATAAGTCACACCATGATCCGGAGCTACTGCGATTCCAAAAGAAGCAGAAACATTGATCACTACTCCGTCTTTTTCATAATTTCTGTCACATTCCTTTACAAGACGTTGAAATACATACTCCATTCTCTCAAATCCTCTTGTATTGGGAAGGAAAGCCAGAAATTCGTCCCCGCCAAATCTGCCTACAATGTCACCACTGCGGAACTGATTGGAAAAAATACCGGCCATTTCAACCAGTACCTCATTTCCATACTGATGCCCAAAGGTGTCATTAATAGCTTTAAAGTTATCATTAAGAACTTTGGGATCAAAGGCTATTTTTTCTGATTCAAGCGCGGCATCTCTATTATCTATGCACAACATATGATACCCATGTTTATATTTTTACCTAAGGGTATAAAAGCAGGCCTCCGAAGAGACTCATCTTTAATGGTCTCCATCTTGGCTGCCATTAACCATTAGGGCGCATCAGGAAAATGACCAGAGTCTCCCTGTACCACATTGATGCCATCGTCATTTAACTTCCGCTTGTAAGTAACACTGACGACATTGCCCACACAGCAGGTGGTTTATTTGTTTTTCAAAGTTTCGTTTTTCGGAGCAGCCAAAAGCTCCACAATGTAAAACAGGGCCTTGCCCTAACAAAAAAGAGCACTCTTTGAAATTTTTCTTTCAAAAAGTGCTCAAATCATCGGTTTCCCGATATAGTTCGCAGATAACAACTCTTCACCACGCTTCATGATACTTCGTGGTTATTTCTAAAATTGTTGTCAAAATGAATTTTTGCTGTCAGATCTGAAGGTCATTTCTTATCCTTAGTAGAGCTTCGCTCCTGCCGGAATATGGTCGTCCACCATCAAAAGATGAAGTCTCTCTTCTCCTTCTTCCTCGTGAACTGCTGAAATAAGCATTCCGCAGGAATCAATTCCCATCATGGTGCGGGGCGGAAGATTTACAATTGCGATTGCAGTCTTTCCAATCAGTTCCTCCGGCTCATAATAGTTATGGATTCCGCTTAAGATTGTGCGGTCTGTACCGGTTCCGTCATCCAGTGTAAACTGAAGAAGCTTTTTGCTCTTTGGAACTGCCACACAGTCTTTAATCTTTACAGCCCGGAAATCAGACTTGCTGAAAGTCTCAAAATCAACTGCTTCCTCAAACAATGGCTCGATCTGAACCTTTGAGAAATCAATTACTTCTTTTACTGCCTCCGGTGCTTTTTCTGCTGCAGGTTTCGCAGCTTTTTTGGACTCTGCGCCGCCAAGTGTTTTCATTGTCGGAAAAAGCAGCACGTCTCTGATCGCCTGACTGTCAGTAAGAAGCATGCACATACGGTCGATTCCGAAGCCGATTCCGCCTGTAGGAGGCATACCAAGCTCCAGAGCATGCATAAAGTCTTCATCTGTTGTGTTTGCTTCCTCATCTCCCTGCGCCAGAAGCTCTTCCTGAGCTTTAAAACGCTCGCGCTGGTCAATAGGATCGTTCAGCTCGGAATATGCATTTGCCATTTCCCATCCGTTCATAAAGAACTCAAAACGCTCTACATAATCCGGATTTTCCGGTTTTTTCTTTGTAAGCGGAGAAATCTCCACCGGATGATCCATAACAAAGGTAGGCTGGATCAGATGATCCTCTACAAACTCCTCAAAGAAGAGATTCAGGATATCGCCCTTCTTATGGCGCTCCTCATACTGTACATGATGCTCGTCCGCTGCTGCTCTTGCTTCTTCCAGGGTATGGATCTCATTGAAATCAACACCTGAATACTTTTTAACAGCATCAAGCATGGTAATTCTTTCAAACGGCTTGCCCAGATCCATCTCAATTCCGTTATAGGAAATCTTTGTTGTTCCCAGAACTGCCTGGGCAACATAACGGTAAAGATTTTCTGTCAGATCCATCATGCCGTGATAATCTGTATATGCCTGATAAAGCTCCATCAGTGTAAACTCCGGATTGTGACGGGTATCAAGACCCTCATTACGGAATACACGTCCGATCTCATATACTTTTTCAAGTCCGCCTACAATAAGGCGTTTCAGATAAAGCTCCAGAGAAATACGAAGCTTCAGATCCTCGTCAAGTGCATTGAAATGTGTTTCAAAAGGTCTTGCAGCGGCTCCGCCTGCATTGGAAACAAGCATAGGAGTTTCCACTTCCATAAATCCTTCGCCTGCCAGGTAAGTACGGATAGCGCTTAAGATTTTGGAACGTTTGATAAATGTATCCTTTACTTCCGGATTCATGATAAGATCCACATATCTCTGACGATAACGAAGATCTGTGTTTGTCAGACCGTGGAATTTCTCCGGAAGAATCTGGAGGCTCTTGGACAGAAGAGTAACCTCTGCAGCATGAATAGAGATCTCGCCTGTTTTTGTGCGGAAAACCTCTCCTCTGATGCCGATCACATCACCTACGTCAAGTTTTTTGAAATCTTTATAAGCTTCTTCTCCCAGGCTGTCTCTTGCCACATAAGACTGGATGCTTCCCTCCAGATCCTGTACATGACAAAAAGAAGCTTTTCCCATTACACGTTTGGACATCATACGGCCCGCTATTGTAACTGTCTGACTTTCAAGCTCATCAAAATGATCTTTAATTTCCTGGCTATGATGTGTCACATCATATTTTACGATTTTGAAGGGATCTTTCCCGTTTGCCTGCAGATCTGCCAGTTTTTCCCGGCGTACCTTCAGCAACTGGTTCAGATCCTGTTCCTGCTGCTTCTTCTGCTCTGCCACTTCCGTGCCTCCTTGTTTTTGTAAATATTCTGCGTTTGCTTCCTTCGTGCTTTTCTTCCTTCCTCGCATCTCCGAAATTTCCCTGCTTCGCAGGAAAACGTCCCTGCGGACTTCCTATTTCGTCGATGTACGCTCGGGTGAAAGAAAATACTCACTTCGTTCGTGCTTTCTTTCCTTCCTCGCTACACGTTGCGCTGGATTTCCAGAACTTTGTACTTCATGATTCCCGCAGGCATTTCAACTTCCACAATATCTCCTGTATGAGCGCCGATCAGTGCTTTTCCTACCGGAGACTCATTGGAGATTTTGCCTTCCAGACTGTTTGCCTCTGTGGAACCTACGATTTTTAACTCCATATCTTCTTCAAAGTCGTAGTCATGGACTTTAACCTTACAGCCAACGCTGATACGGTCCAGATCCACCTCGTCCTCAACAACGACTTCTGCATTCTTCAGTATTTTTTCAATTTCTTCAATACGTGCTTCGATGTCTCTCTGTTCATCTTTCGCTGCATCATACTCTGCATTTTCCGAAAGATCGCCCTGCTCTCTGGCTTCTTTGATTTTTTCAGCTACTTCTTTTCTTTTTACTACCTTTAAATCATGCAGCTCTTCCTCTAACTTTTTAAGTCCTGCATAGGTTAGTAAGTTTTTCTTTTCTTCCATATTACCTTACTCCCTTTCAATATCCGTAGACTATTGGACATCAGCTCCCAGATACGTAATACCGCCCAAAAGGCAGTCTTATTCTAGGATATTCACAATTTCAGTATTATACCCAAATATATCTCTGTTGTCAAGCAGAAAAGCGCCCGATTCGCCCCTGTTTCAGGCAAAAATCCGGCGTTTTTTATTGCAGATTATTTCCCAGATTCTGTTCTGTCATGCGGTCCAGAAGCGCTTCCAGCTCCTGATAGCTTGAAATAAGATTTGACTCTCTTCTGAGCCCGGCGCTGTGTCTCATTCCTGCCGTATACCAGGCCACATGCTTTCTCATTTCCCGGATTCCTGTAAACTCTCCTTTTTTCTCGATCTGCCAGCGTGCGTGACGAAGTATCACTTCCCGGATTTCCTCAGCGGATGGCCGCCCGAGCTTTTCCCCTGTAGAAAAATAATGGTTCATTTCTCTGAAAATCCAGGGATTTCCGCGAACTGCCCGCCCGATCATCACAGCGTCGCATCCGGTTTCTTTCAGCAAAGCTTCTGCTTTTTCCGGGGAGTCCACATCTCCGTTTCCAATTACCGGAACCGAAACTGCTTCCTTGATTCTGCGTATTGTATCCCAGTCTGCATGTCCGGAATAATACTGCTGTCTTGTTCTTCCGTGGACTGCAATGGCGGCTGCACCGGAATCTTCCATGATCTTTGCAATTTCTACCGAATCTACAGGAAATCCTTCAAACCCGATTCTCATTTTTGCTGTTACAGGCTTTTTAACCGCGCCGGAAACAGCAGTCACGATTTTTCTGATCAGTTCCGGATTTTTCAAAAGAGCAGAACCCTCTCCATTATTTACAACCTTCGGAACAGGACAGCCCATATTAATATCCAGAATATCAAAAGGCTGATCTTCAATACTTTTTGCCACCTCAGCCATCAGCTCCGGTTCACTGCCAAAAAGCTGAAGAGACACAGGATGCTCTGAAGGATCGATCTCCATAAGAGCCGCTGTATTTTTATTATGAAAAGAAATTGCTTTTGCACTGACCATTTCTGTACAGAGAAGACCTGCCCCCTGTTCCTTGCAAAGTCTGCGAAACGGCAGATCCGTTACCCCTGCCATGGGCGCCAGCACAAAGGGATTTTCTATTTCAACCTGACCGATTTTCCACATCATATCCATAAATCAGTCTCCGTTTTCCACAGAATCCACAGCTTTTCCCTCTGAATCTTCGGATTTATCTTCTGTTTTCTCATCCTCCGGCGCTTCCCCAAGGAAAAATACGCGGTAATACATTTCCAGAGATTCCAGAAGCTCTCTTTTTTCACTCTGAAGCTGCTTGATCTTTAAAACACTTCCGATTTCATCATACATGGCATCTGCATCAAGCGCCTCTGTCTTAAACTGAAGATTTCCCTCTTCATCAAACTCCAGTGTCAGAATTCCTCCGATATCCTCTGTATAAAGAACACACATGATCTGCAGCTCCTGTTTTACCGCATCCGGCAGAGAACTGAAATCCTGATTAAAGTAATACTTCTGCTCATAAGCGCTGGCGCCGCAGAGCACAATTTTATCCTGATACATTCCTGAATATTCCTCCTGATGTTTCTCTTATTTCGTTACTGTTCACAGTAACCTGGTCAAAATACATTCCAACTCACCTTCGATGGCGGCATTTTACCCTGTATATCTGGGGATTTTGACAATACATGCCAAAACACCTGACGGAATAGTACCGTGTGAACAGTAATGACTTATCCCTGTACCATTTACAGAATATGTCTCTTCTGTACGCATCTGAACACAACATTACACATAGCTGTACAAACCTCTTACCGACACCTCGCCGGCACGGACGGTCTGTATTATCCCCTGTTCGTCCTTTACCAGAAGCTCTCCCTGTTCATTAATTCCCAGGGCCGTTCCCTCCCAGGGCTGATTCGGATCAAGAATACGGACAGGCTGATTCCTGTTTGCCAGAAGCTTATTATATTCTTCCACCATTCCGGAAAGGCTGCAGGTCCGGATAAACGTCTCATAATTTTCTTCAAAACATTCCAGCACCTGAGCCAGAATCTGAATCCGGTCATATGTCTTTCCGGTTTCCAGATAAAGAGAAGTCGCTTTGTCCTGAAGCTCAGACGGTATTTCTTTTAAATTCACGTTAATCCCCACACCAATGACAACTTCCCGTATTTTAGCCCCGTTCAATCCCATTTCTGTAAGAATTCCACATATTTTTCTTCGGGACATTACCACATCATTGGGCCACTTAATCGAAACCTCTGTTCCGGTTTTCTGAATTGCCTGAGCTACGCTCAACCCCATAACTACAGTCAGCATTGAGGCGTACCTAGGTTCAAACTCAGGTTTCAGAAGAAGAGACATCATAACAGAACTTCCTTCCGGCGCCTGCCAGCGTCTTCCCAGACGGCCTTTGCCCGCGCTCTGAAATTCTGCCACAGCCAGCGTTCCATGAGGCGCGCCTTCCTGAGACAGTCTTTTTGCCCATTCATTGGTAGAATCTGTTTCTTTTGCAAAATGGACGGTTTTGCCCGCCCATTTTGTCCTGATTTCTTTTAAAATTGTTTCCTGATCATACATTATCTGTTCTCCGGCTCTCCCAGAGTTGCAACCATTACAGCTTTAATCGTATGCATACGGTTCTCTGCCTCGTCAAATACAAGAGACTGTGAGGATTCAAACACCTCGTCAGTTACCTCCATGTCTGTCAGATTAAAGCGTTCGCCCATTTCCTTTCCGATCTTTGTTTTAAGATCATGGAAAGCAGGAAGACAGTGAAGGAAAATTGCCTTCTCTCCGGCATTTTTCATAACTTCCTTTGTTACCTTATAAGGAGTCAGATCACGAATGCGCTCTTCCCATACCTCATCAGGCTCTCCCATGGATACCCATACATCTGTATAAATTACATCTGCATTTCTGGTTCCCTCTTCTACATTTTCTGTAAGGGTAATACTTCCGCCTGACTCTGCAGCATAGGTGCGGCAAAGCTCTACAAGCTCCTTATTTGGGAAATATTTTTCAGTGGTGCAGGCAACAAAGTGCATTCCCAGCTTCGCGCAGGCGATCATAAGAGAATTTCCCATATTATAACGGGCATCTCCCATGTATACAAGACGGATTCCTTTCAGTTCCCCAAAGTGCTCGCGGATAGTAAGCATATCAGCCAGCATCTGTGTCGGGTGATACTCATTGGTCAGACCGTTCCATACCGGTACTCCCGCATGAGCGGCAAGCTCCTCAACAATTTCCTGTCCAAAGCCTCTGTACTCAATTCCATCGTACATTCTGCCAAGAACTCTGGCTGTGTCTGCAATACTTTCTTTTTTGCCGATCTGGGAGCCTGAAGGATCCAGATACGTGCTTCCCATACCAAGATCATGAGCAGCTACTTCAAAAGCACATCTGGTTCTTGTACTTGTTTTTTCAAAAATAAGCGCAATATTTTTTCCTTTGTAATACTCATGAAGCTCTCCGGCCTTTTTCTTTGCTTTCAGATCTGCTGCCAGATCAATAAGATAGCGGATCTCATCCGGTGTAAAATCCTTCAGTGTCAGGAAATTCCGTCCCTTTAAATTCATAATAACCTCTCCTCTTTTATCTGATTGCTCCTGTAAAAAATTCAGATCATTCCTGATCCGGAACTATTTTCTCCAGAAGCTCTTTTTTATCATCTGTAACAAATTCCTTCAGAGATGTGGCAAGACCTGCCAGTCCCTGGATTTCGGAAGGAATAATGATCTTTGTTGCTCTGCCGTCTGCAGCCTTTGTAAACGCTTCCAGACTTTTCAGAGTAAGAACTGCCTGATCGGCTCCTGCTTCACGGATCATTCGGATACCTTCTGCATTGGCATTCTGAACTTTAAGAACTGCCTCAGCCTGACCTTCAGCTTCACGGATCATACGCTCCTTCTGTGCCTCGGCGCGAAGGATAGCCGCCTGCTTCTCTGCCTCTGCGTCAAGGATCGCAGACTGTTTTTTACCTTCCGCCACAAGGATCGTAGATCTCTTTTCGCCCTCTGCAATAAGGATCGCTTCACGGCGTTCACGCTCTGCCTTCATCTGTTTTTCCATTGCATCCTGGATTGCTGCGGGAGGAATGATGTTTTTCAGTTCTACTCGGTTGACCTTAATACCCCATGGGTCTGTAGCCACATCAAGAGACGCCCGCATTCTGGTATTGATCACTTCACGGGAAGTCAGTGTCTCATCCAGTTCCATATCACCGATAATATTACGGAGTGTTGTTGCAGAAAGATTTTCGATAGCCATGATCGGATTTTCCACACCGTAGGCAAAAAGCTTCGGATCTGTGATCTGGAAAAACACAACCGTGTCAATCTGCATTGTTACATTATCTTTGGTGATTACGGGCTGCGGCGGAAAATCCACTACCTGCTCCTTTAAATTAACCTTACGGGCCACACGCTCGATAAAAGGCATTTTAAAATGGATACCCGTATTCCATGTTGTTTTATATGCGCCAAGACGTTCCAGAACAATAGCATATGCCTGGGGAACGATCTTAATGCAGGATGCCGCAACCAGCAGCGCAATGATTCCTACAATAACAATAAAAACAAGAAATGACATAACTAACCCTCCTTTACTTCCTCTACAATAAGTTTCACACCCTGTACCTCTTTGATCACCACCACTGCCTTTTCCGGAATCTTCATTTCATCAGATTCTGTTCTTGCCATCCATTCCACATCTCCCACCTTCACCTGTCCGGTCTGGTCCAGGTTACTGATTTTCTGGATAACAACAGCCTTTTCTCCGATCAGTCTGTTTACATTAGTCCGCTCTACGCCTCTGTTCATATACCGTACCGCCAGAGGTCTGGTAAAAATCAGAAGTATCACCGACACGGCAAAAAACAGGATCCACTGAACTGCCTGACTGGCCCCCAGACCTGAGGCAACTGCTGCAACTAAAGCGCCGCCTGCAAACCAGATGGTTGTCAGTCCCACAGTAACTGCTTCAATAACCAGAAAAAGCGCCACAATTCCAAGCCACATGAATGGTTCCATAACAAACTCCATGAAATTCCTCCCTTCCATAAAGCATTTCAAGAGGTATGCTTAACCTCTCCGCTGTCTTGCCGCCTCATACATCAGTATCCCGGCAGCCATAGCTGCATTCAGAGATTCCACCTGACCGCACATGGGAATCCGTATCAGACAGTCTGCCGCTTCTGCCGCTTCTTCTGTCAGTCCCTTTCCCTCATTTCCTATGAGAAAAGCAGTTCCCCCTGTATAGTCTTCCTCATGATAGGCATTTTTACCCTGCAAATGAGCGGCAAAAAACCGAATTTTCCTGTCCCGGAGCATCTCTTTCAGGGATACCACATCTTCCACATACACAAAGGGCATTCTGTATACTGATCCCATTGTAGCACGGATCACTTTGGGATTTGTAATATCCACACAGGTTTTTGTAAGAAAAATACCATCCACGCCAGCGCCCTCCGCTGTACGGAAAATGGTTCCCGCATTTCCCGGATCCTGCAGATCCTCCAGAACCATGATCAGAGGGTTCTTCCCTTTCAGAATATCTTCAGGCTCATAAGACGGTTTACGGAGAACAGTCATAACTCCCTGAGGTGTCTGTGTATCACTCATCTGTCTGAAAACAGAATCTGTTACCGCCTCCCATTCTGTCCGGGAAGCTTTTTCCATCACCTCAGTGTCCTGTTTTTCCACAGTCTCTGACACATAAACCTTTTCAATCCAGTGAAGAGGCGCCTCCAGAAACATCTTTCTGCCTTCTGCAATAAAAAGTCCCTGTTCCCGTCTTGCCTTCGCCTTCTGATTCAGTTTAATGATATTTTTTACCTGATTATTCTGTAAACTGGTGATCATGGAACTCTCCTTTTTATACACAATAGAGGCCGCCTGACGGTAGCCTCCGTTGTATCATAATTTATTTATTTTTTGCATGTTTATCATAGTTATGAGAAAGTGAATTGCAGATTTCCCACATATATGGAGAAACATCTTTTTTCATTGCAAGAGCTTCATTGATATCAAAATCAACAAACTCTCCGTGACGATAGCCTACAACACGGCAGTTTTTGCCCGCAACAAGAAGATCGACTGCAAGCGCACCCAGCATAGACGCATATACACGGTCCCTACATGTAGGGCTTCCGCCTCTCTGCATGTGACCCAGGATAGTTGCCCGTGTCTCGATTCCTGTAGCTGCTTCAATACGTTTTGCCATAGCTTCAGAATGACCGATACCCTCTGCATTGATAATAATGTGATGTTTCTTACCTGCCTTACGGCTGGCAATAATATTATTGATCAGTTTCTGCTCATCATAATCATATTTTTCCGGAATCAGAACGTCCTCTGCGCCATTGGCAATACCGCACCACATTGCAAGGTAGCCTGCGTTACGTCCCATAACCTCAATGATACTGCATCTCTCATGAGAGGTAGAAGTATCACGCACCTTGTCAATAGCTTCCATTGCTGTATTTACAGCTGTATCAAAGCCAATTGTGTATTCGGTACATGCAATATCCAGGTCAATGGTTCCCGGTACGCCGATTGTGTTGATTCCAAGATTTGCAAGTTTCTGAGCTCCTGCAAAAGAACCGTCTCCACCAATAACAACAAGACCATCAATTCCGTGCTTTCTGCAGATCTCAGCGCCGCGCTGCTGTCCCTCTGCTGTACGGAATTCTGAACAACGTGCAGTATACAGGATTGTACCGCCGCGCTCAATTGTATCAGACACATCTTTGGCAGACATATCTACAATTTCTTCATTTAAAAGACCATTATAGCCTTTATAAATACCTTTTACATTTAATCCGCTGCTCAGTCCTCTTCTTACAACAGCACGGATCGCAGCATTCATTCCCGGCGCATCTCCTCCACTGGTCAGTACACCGATGGTTTTTATCGTTTTTTCTGCCATGATTTCATTCCTCCATCTTCCGGATTTTCTGCTTTCGGCGCAAAAAACCCCATCTGTTTTACACATATTCGGTTTATAGTTTATAGCATTTTCAGAAGTTTTTCAATACTCTTTCCAAAAGTAAGTATGAAATTTTCGCCTTAAACATTATGTTTTTGCAATACTGATTATTTTGATCCAAAACAAAAAATAAGGTAATATACTTCCAACTGTACAAGCCAACAGACCTTAAAGTTTTCCGTATCATTCTCATGTATGCTGTGATATAATTTTATTGCTGCCGAACCTCCAGCAGAAAGGAGGTGCTGTTCATGTTTGAAATCATTATCTCATTTCTTGTTTCTGTCACAGCAGGTATAGCCAGCTACTATATCTGCAAATGGCTGGACAGAAACAAAAGGCAGTAACAGCCTAAAGGTCTAAGCCGCCTTACATAAATGGAACAGAAAACCCCGGAAGTGGTCGAGACTTCCGGGGTTTTCGTTTTTTGCTCATGCTTGATTATCTCATTTCTTAGCTACTGTTAGCATATGCTATTCTGAGCAAAAAGTCAACCTGATTTTCCTTGAGTTTCCGCAAAATGTAATTTAAACATAAATGACTTCTCCTAAAGCACCAATCTGCCCAATTTTAATGAATCAAGAACGACAGTATTCAGGAGTAAAGGCACTTTAATAAGCCCCGCCGGAACCGGACTTTGGGAGAGTTATACTTTTATCTATTTAAGCGACTAGCTTAAGGCAGAGTTGACGGTATGCCGGACGTTTTGTCCGGAACCAGAGTCTGACACCTTCCTTGGCATGCGATAGTATGCCAAGGATGCCTTTCGCCAGCCGATAATAGCAGAAGAACACTTTTTCCTTTATAGGATCTGCTGATTTTATGATGGAAACCTTTAATGCATTTGTTTCGGATGACATTGAAATCATTGCCAGAAAT